>ULOI01019969.1_pt1 | contig 15795 bp, 15 predicted proteins | sample 1952231 | NCBI WGS metagenome assembly ULOI01 (sample SAMEA4835593, study PRJEB28245) | human gut metagenome | biome: gut microbiome; material: fecal sample | place: Denmark | collected 2008
ATGTCCGAATTCAAAACGTACAAGAAAAACAAGATGCATGAAATAAAAAAATTACAATTGCCCAAAGAAATTATCCCCTCCCACAAGGAGGGGAATGGGCGTATAATCTTACGTATTCCTGATGCAACGTTTGAAAATGCGCAAATTGTATTCGACGCCGTTATAAAGAATAAAGAAGAATTCCGCAAATGGCTGCCCTTCCCCGATAAAACTAATCGTGTGGAGGACAGTTTTTCTTTTTTGTTGAGCGTTCAAAAAGGTTTCGAACAAAATGAACGCGGCGAATATTTTATTTTTGAAAAGGACACGGGCGATTTTTGCGGCTTGGTGGGCATGATTCACCGAAAAAACGTTCACGATGATTATTGGACTTTAGGTTACTGGCAAGTCAAGGATAAATGCGGCAAGGGCTATATGACTGAGGCCGTTCAAGCGCTCGAAAAATTTTTATTTGAAAACGGCGTTAACCGTGTGGAAATCAGGAATGATACGCGCAATATTGCTTCGGCCAATATTCCTAAGCGGTTAGGATATCATTTGGACGGAGTCTTACGCCAAACGGGGTATGCGCCCTATTTCAATGATTGGCGCAACACAAATGTGTGGTCGAAATTAAAATCCGAATACCGGCGAAAGGATTAACTCGCCTTATAAATTCAAGATAATGCCGCTCACTTATTTGTATCGCATTTAATCGTATGATGCGCTGTTGGACATGATTTTATCCGGCAAATCTATGACGGGCATTTTGTTTTATACATTTAAGAGCTTAGTTTTCAAGCGCAAATTACCAATTGCATTTGCAAAATGAATACTGTTATACTTTTTAGCATTATTTTATATTTCCAAGGGGAACATACATTTTAAACTTTACATACGGCATAAATTCAAGTACAGTACAGTTAAAATTTCCCCTAAGGGCTTTAAATCGCTTTTGTATGGAGGGAACTTTGAGGGAATCTTCAAGGTTTATAACAAAACAAACCGCATGGAACCGTACAGCATGCATTGAAATGGAAAAAAATGAATAAGATTTTATGGCCTGCGGGCACTTTATTAGGCCCTATCCCACCTGCAATGGTTTCTTGCGGAACACTGGAAAACCCCAATGTTTTAACGGTAGCTTGGACGGGGATTATTAATTCCGATCCGGCAATGACATACGTGTCCATACGCCCGAGCCGCCATTCGCACGGATTAATTGAACAATCAAAAGAATTCGTTATTAACTTACCGACTTTAAAATTGGCTGAGGCATGTGACAGTGTAGGCATTAAATCCGGTGCAAAAATTGATAAGTTTAAAGAATATGGATTGACGGCTTTGCCTTGCGAAGGGGTAAGCGCTCCGCAAATTGCCGAGGCTCCCGTTTCATTGATATGTAAAGTCAAGGATGTTCAACATTTTCGTACACACGACATGTTTTTGGCGGAAATTGTCAGCGTTTATGTCGATGGTGCTTATTTGGATGAAAACGGCAAATTGTGCTTAGAAAAAGCCGGATTATTGGCTTTCTTGCATGGTGCCTATTATACATTAGGTCGTGAAATCGGTAAAATGGGTTTTTCAGTCAATAAAAAAGTAATTAAAAAAAAGTTGGCATTGAAGGCTAAGCAAGAAAACACCGAAAAAGAAACAAAACAAACTTTAAACAATACTGTTCATACTGATTTTACAAATAAAACAAGTGATGCGGTTATGCCTGAAGAACAAGACGCGCTTGTCGGCGAAACAAAAACACACGTGCCAAAACATAAAGGCGTTTTTATGATTAACCGCTTTGTTAAAAAAGCCGATAAAAAACCTTATAAAAAAGCGTCTTATGAAACCCGCAAAAAAGAATTTTCAGATAAGTCTGACAGAGGTTTTATCGGTCGGTTGAAAAAAGATTTTGGTAAAGATTCACGGCGTGATTTTAAAGATAAATCAGAACAGTCTTTTGGCGACAAATCTAAAAGAGGTTTTGAAGAAAAGCCACATCGCGATTTTGATGACAGACCGCGTAAAGATTTTGGTGGCAGGATGAGTAAATCCCAAGACGATAAATCACGAAGGGATTTTTCCGATAAACCGAAACGAGATTATTCCGACAAACCTCGCCGTTCTTATGGCAGTAAATCCGACAGAGATTTTGCCGGCAACTCCCGCGGTGGTTTTGGCGATAGGCCAAAAAGAAGCTTTAGTGACAAATCGCGCGACGGGTTTAAGGGGAAAAGAGATTTTGATGACAAACTTCGCGGGCGGATGAATGGCAAAGAAGGTGAAAGAACCGGCAACGAACCACGCAAACGATTTGATGACAGACCTCGCGGTGGTTTTGGCGAACAATCAAAACGCGGCTTTAGCGAGAAATCTCGTAGGGAATTTTCAGATAAAAAAGACAACGGTTTTGAGCGCCAAAAGGAAAAATTTGGTAATACGAAAGGTAATGGCTTCGCCCGTAATAAAGAGGGATTTAATGATAAAACTCGCAAAGCAAGCAGTACTGACAAGAAAACTTTTTCAAAAAAGACATATCGTTAATAATACATCATTCGACTTGAAAAAGGAAATATGAAAGTTAAAGGGGGCAATATGGAAAAATCCGCAAATCGGCTGAACGAAATTGAAATACATTTGGCAAATCTGGAAAAAACGATGGATGAAATGAATGATGAATTGTTGCGCCAATCTAGGATTATTGATACATTGGTCAAGCAAAACAAAATGCTGATTGAAGCGGTGAAGGACAACCCCGTAAAACCTTTGTCGGAAGAAACTCCGCCACCGCATTATTAATAAATTTTGTGTCAAAATAAAAGTTTGGGGATTTAAGGAGCCAAAATGAAAAAGCTATCTTTCATTTTATATTGTTTGTTTTTCATAGGCATAGGGTACTTCGGTACGGCTGTCGGCGTCCAATACTACACAAGCGTTTTTCCAAAAAAACACAAAATATTGGTTATGATAAGTTCCTATAAACGTCCACTTTTATTATCGGGGCAAATTATCCGTTTTCAAAATCAAACTTATCAAAATTTTGACATCAGCGTTTCGATTAAAGGAGCTCCCGAAAATTGGGTCAAAAAAATGTTTATGCAAGAATGGCAACCGTTAATGGCTAAAGGCCGCTTATTTGTACGTTTTGATGAAAACAAAAATCAGCTCAGCAACCATTTGGACACATTGCGCGACATTGATTTGGACAAATATGATTATTTTTGCAAGGTTGACGATGATGATTGGTATGTGCCGACATATTTGGAACATGTCAATGATTGGTTAAACAAAAACACTGACATCGCAATGTCGGCTTCGCGAAATGCTGCTGTCTTGGAAGAAGACGAAAACACCGCCAAAATGAAAATGTTTTACGGTGAAACTTACGGGCCGACGATGTGTTTTTCCAGGGAAGTCATGAAAATTGCTTTTGAAGTGGAAAAGGATGCTTCGGCATTGGAACCATATATTGATGCAAAGACCGTTGAGTTTTTGCGTGACAGACGTGAAGATAACCTGCTTGACCGCATTGCCAAACGAACCGGGAAAATTCAATTTCGCAATGACGGTATCCCCAGAGTTATTTACGGCAAACAATATCCCGGCGTGACACGGCCATGGCTTGGGAAATATTAAATAACCCCTTGTAATTTATAATATTGATTTGCCTTTTAAAGCCACGGCAAAAACCTTGGTCAAAAAAACGCAACAATATGTTTTGTTTGCTTTCATTTTAAAGTTGTGAAAATCCTGCGCGATAATCTTATAAAGACTTGACGAAGCTTAAAAAAAAGGTTTTAATATTAAAAAATAAGGGGCCTGTTATGACACACCATGCGCAAAATAAAATTATTTCGGTCAAACAAATCCTTAATTCAATCCGCGAATTGATGCAAAAGGAAAAAGACCGCCAAAAACAACTGGAAAAAATCGTTCATCTGGTGGCAGATTCTTTGCATATGGATGTTTGTTCGTTGTACGTCTTGCGCCCCGGAGATTTGTTGGAACTGTACGCAACCAAAGGATTAGATCCAAAAGCCGTCCATGAAACCTTTTTACGGGTGGGCGAAGGGTTAATCGGCGAAATCGCTTTGCAACGAAAAACGTTAACATTTGAAGATGCCCAAGAACATCCCAGCTTTGTTTATAAACCGGAAACGAAAGAAAAACCTTTTAAATCCTTATTCGGCGTTCCGATTATTCGCGGTGATACCGTTTTCGGCGTATTAACGATACAAACGACTTCCGTACAAAGTTTTTCTGTGGAAATTAAAGAGGCAATGGATACGATTGCTTTAGTCATAGCCGAACTGTTAGCAACTTTTCACACACAAAAGAAAGAAAAATCTATCACGCCCGAGTTGCATCTGAAATTGGACGGCATCAAATTGGTAAGCGGCCTTGCGGTTGGCACTGCCGTTTTACATGAACGTTTGGAACGCATCACGACAATTTTGGCCAAAGATTCAAAATTGGAAATCAAACGTTTTAACTCGGCTTTAGCGGCAGTGGAAACCGAAATTACCCACATGTTGGACAACCCGAACGTATCGGGCGAAGAAACGGATATTTTCGGCGCTTATTTGTTATTCACTCAAGATAAAGGATGGGCTCAAAAAATCATCGCAGCCATTGAAATTGGTTTGACGGCAGAAGCTGCCGTACAAAAAGTATGCGATGAAATGAGCGAGCGCATGGAAAAAATCGCAGACGGCTATATTCGCGAAAAAATTCATGATTTAGAGGATTTGTCAAATCGTTTGATTACACATTTAAAGGGCAAACGCGCCGCAAAATCAAAGCAAAAACTGCCCAAAAACACGATTTTGGTTGCCTATTCCATGGGACCGGCTGAATTATTGGATTACGATACTGATAAAATCAAAGCCATTGTCATGGAAGAAGGATCCAAAACCATGCATGTCATTATTGTGGCCAGGTCTTTGAATATTCCCGTTATCGGCGGCATTAAAAACATTTTTTCCGTGATTAACCCCGATGACGAATTGGCTGTTGATGCGATTAAGGGCGAATTGTACATTAACCCGATTGACGAGGTTTTGGACGAATTTTCCGAAAAATTGCGCGTGCAAAAAAGGTTGATGGCGCATTATCAAAAAATGCGTAAATTGCCGGGTGTTACTTTGGACGGTGTTCAAGTGTCTTTATGCGCCAACGCCGGGTTGGCGTCGGATTTAATTTCATTGGACGGCATATCTTATGACGGCATCGGGCTATACCGCACGGAATTGCCTTTCATGACCGCCGAACAACTGCCTGACGTTGATGAACAAGTCAAGATTTACCACAAAGCCATTTTGCATGCGGGTTCAAAACCGATTGTGTTTCGAACGCTTGATATCGGTTCGGACAAGGTTTTGCCGTATTTTCAAAACCGTGAGGAGCAAAATCCCGCCATGGGGTGGCGTTCCATTCGGATAGCGCTTGACAGGCGTGCCTTACTGCGCAGCCAAATACGGGCATTCATTCGAGCTTCTCAAGGCAGAGAGTTGCGCATCATGTTTCCGATGATTTCGGATTTGAATGAGTTTATCGACGCTAAAAAAACGTTGCAAATCGAATTGGAACGTGAACGCCAAAAGGGCGGCATTTTACCATCGTCGGTCAAAGTCGGCACAATGCTTGAGGTGCCATCGTTAATATTCCAATTGGAAGAATTGGTTAAGGTTGTGGATTTCATTTCTATCGGTACGAATGATTTAGCGCAGTTTTTATTTGCAACCGACCGCGGCAATCCGATGATATGGGACAGATACGATTCTTTATCTCCCGCATTTTTAAAAGCATTGAAATACATCAACGATATATGTAAACGGGCCGGCGTTTCATGTTCTGTATGCGGCGAAATCGCCGGGCGCCCATTGGAAGCCTTGGCTTTGGTCGGATTGGGGTATACATCGTTATCAATGGCTCCATCTTCTTTGGGTGCTGTCAAAGCCGTCATACGGTCGATGAATCAGGCTCAAGTGGAAGAATATTTACTGACTCAATTAAATTCCCCCTCGCCTTCTATACGTGAAAAATTAAAATCTTATGCGATGGATCATGGGATATTTATTTAAAAGGAAAGATATGACAACAACGAAAGCAATCATTTTAGGCGCTGACAACGGTACAAAATCATTGGAAGGGACATCAAAAATCCTTTTGCCGATTTGTGGTAAGCCTTTGATAAAATTTTTAATTTCTTCGGTTGAACAAGCGGGTATTGATAACATCAGCGTGGTGGTCAGCCCGGGCATGGAACAAATTGCCGAACTAATTACACCACATGAGTTATTTTTTCAAACCAAACATTTGGGAACGGGCAATGCCGTCTTGACAGCCGAAAAAAATTTGCAACCGTTTGACGGTTGTGTCCTGGTGTTATTGGGTGATACGCCGCTTATCCGCTCTGAGACCATTCAAAAGATGATTGACAAATACGAACAAGGCGCCGACGTGGTTGTGTTAGCCTTTTTACCGACGGATTTAAGGCGTTACGGGCGGTTGGTGATGAGTGAAGAAGGCCTTGAAAAAATCGTTGAATACTTGGATGCATCCGATTTTGAACGTTCCATCCGCTTGTGTAATTCGGGGGCGATGTGCCTTAACGGCCAATATGCATTGGAATTGATAAAAAAAATCAATAACGATAATGCCGCCGGACAATATTATTTAACCGATATCGTGGCTTTGGCAAAAAAACAAGGTTTAAAAATCGATATCGTCATGGGTTCGGTCGAAGAATTGCACGGCATTAATTCCAAAGAAGAATTGGAAGCGGCCGAAGAATTATTTTTAAAATGTAATAACATCAAGGGTAAACGTTAAAAGGGAGACAACATGGATATTATTTTAAAAATTTTGCTTTACTCGATTCCAATCGGCTTAATTATTTATTTAATGTATGTTTTTACAACACCCCAAATCACGGATTTTTGTTCCAATTCGTTTGTTGTGTGTATGGATAATGCAACGAAATTGCCGTGGTATGAAAAATATTATATGGGTGTGTGGTGCGTCCTAAAAAATATCGGTTGCGTTCTGAGCGCTTTGGTATAAGGCGATTTACACATTATCTAAAGGAGGAATTGATATGAAAACTTTGCCTTTAAAACGTGTCGTTTTACTGTCGGATATTGGCGGCACGTATGTGCGTTTTGCCCTATTCGTTAACAATCGCATGACAAAAGTAGCCAAGTTCCGCGGCGACGATTTCAAATCTGCGACCGAAGCCATTGCTTTTTATTTAAGACAGCAAAAATTAACCGTTACCGATATGATTTTCGGTGTGGCGGGACCCGTTTCAAACGGCAAAGTTATTTTGACAAACCGCGGATGGAAATTCGATGAAAAAAAATTGATGAAAAAATATAACCTTGTTTCATGCCTGCTCGTCAATGATTTTGTGTTGAAAGGGTACGGCATGCTTGGAATCGGGAAAAAAGATTTAGTCAAACTCGGCGGCGGTGCCGAAGTAAAAGGCGCCCCGAAATGCATCATCGGCCCGGGAACGGGGCTTGGCATTTGCTTTTTAACCAATACAGGTGGCGAATGGATTGCCCACCCGTCCGAAGGCGGACATACCGATATAGCCCCTTGCACCCCTATTCAAGAAAAAATTATTGCCCATATTGCGGGCAACAAGGTCAACTTGTCAGCGGAAGAAGTTTTGTCGGGGCGTGGTTTGGTCGCTATTTATAAGGCATTGGCCGATTTTGAACATCAAGAGGTACCCCAAAATATGCAAAGCGTCGAGGTTATCAATTTATTTCATAACCAAGACCCGATTGCCACGGAAGCTTTAAACCATTTCTTTGATTTCTTGGCAACTTTTGCGGGAAATATGGCGATAACAATGAAAACCACGGGCGGCGTTTATATTGTCAGCAGCATTTTGCGCAACGACGGCGTTATGGAATTAATGCAATTGCATCCGTTTCGAAAAAGCTTTGAAAAACGCGGCAAAATGGCTGAGCTTGCCAAAAGTATCCCCGTATATGTAATAATCAAATCGCGTTCAGCGTTTAAAGGGTTGCAACGTTTGGCCGAAGCGCTTATTAAAACAGATATTTAAGAGGCCTCCCCTTCGATTTGCCCGGTGTTTAAAGGGTATATTCAACGACGGCATACAAAAAAATGAATTTTTTTTGTGTTTTTTTGAAAAAAAAGCTTGCAATTGGCAAATAAATCTGCTAATAATACGCTTACTTAGATCTTGGGGGTGTAGCTCAGTTGGTTAGAGCGTCTGCCTGTCACGCAGAAGGTCGACGGTTCAAGTCCGTTCATCCTCGCCATTTATAAAAACAATCGCCCTCGTGGCGATTTTTTTAATGGCATGTACTAATCCTAAATACAATTGTTTTAAGAATTGTAAATACACCGTTTATTTTTGATAATAAAATTAAAGAACGTATTTTATGAAAATTATATTCACATCATTCATTTTCATCTTTTTGACCAAAATAAGTGATTGAATATTTTGATATAAAATTTTTTTGGCATTTTGAACTTTTTTTTGTTGACTTTAGTGCATTATTTTATTAATGTGTTTTTACACACATACTAAAGTGTGTCAGGATTTGAAGCCTGCATCGGAGTAAGGCTGTAGGATACGGCAGTCCTTAATAATAAAAAGTATCCGTCTCTATGGAGACGGATGGGTGTTAAATAGGATGGTCATCCATCTAATAAACTCACTGTTATTTCGATACAGCTTCAGACATCCGTCTCCACCTTTTTTTTCAAAGCTGGATTAGTTATAAAAAATATGTCCCATTATGGGAGGATGATGCGAATACGGCCTACGCCCAATCAGCATACCGTTATCAAAAACGGGTACTAACTCCTCCCACCTAAAGAAGAAAGATGGGACGCCGCATGGTACCGACCGGATATTTTTCGCCCAATGCGTTCAATCGGCCGATTGCCGATTATTCATTCGGGAAACAATTTTAAAGGGCGGATGGTGCGAATAAGGTTTCTGCCAAATAAGCACGCTGTACTCTGAAACAGTTCGAAACGCCGCCCACCCAAGTTGTATGGAACGGGAAACAATTTTAAAGGGCGGATAGTGCGAATAAGGTTTTTGCCGAATAAGCACGCTGTACTCTGAAACAGTTCGAATTGTCGCCCGTCATAATTGTATGGGATATGATTTTTAAAACGGATGTCCCCAATGGGACATTTACCGTAATCGTAACCTTGGGTTGTAACCCGAAATGGCAAATGTCCAATCCTAAACAAAAATTCAATTGATTCATCACTAACATTTTGTTATAATTAAGCGTCAAAATATTAAATTATATTAATTTAATATAACGATATGTTACTTATAAAAATTAAATTTGTTTTTTATACAGCTCGTTTAACAAATTTATGCTTGACATAAATTGTTATTCACCGTATACTACTTATGCGTGTACATTGCTACATACCGGGTATTTCGAACCCGATTCAGAGTTGACCGTATAATATGGCGGTCTTAATTTCTCCTCCCCACTCCTTCGGGTGGATGGTACCTAATAGGGTGCTTGGCACCTGAATAAGTACACTGTACTCTGATGCAGTTCGAAACATCCACCCACCTGATTAATCGGTGGGTTTTGTTTTGGTATAACCCAAGGGAGGCACACATGAAAAAACCAAACCATCAAAACTTATACGGTCCAAAATCCAATATTCAAATGGATTCGACGCAAGAAAATCCACAAATCCAATTGAGCTGTACTCAATTAAGGGCAAAGAAAGTGCATAAAAAACAAACGGGCTTAGGAAAATCAACGATTCGAAATGCTCGGCGCGTTCGAAAACAATATTCAACTTTGCCATTGGCTTGGGATATTAACATTATCCCGCAACAACCTGAGTATCCGGACAATTTGCCGGAAGATAATATTGATGCGGTTCTTTATTTGATGAATAAGGAATAATGCCATGATGTATAATGTTCCCCCTATTTTTTCTTATTTCATGGTTTGTGGGTTATTCATTTGTTTAATTTTGTTGATGCGAGAATGTTGCAAGATGCGATTCGATAACATTACCGTTCACACGATTCGTGAAAATGGTCATGTTCAAGGCGATTGTGACAATCAACGACAAAAATCGGCAGATTCAAATGAAGAACTCACAAATAATGTTCAATTGGCAAAACAACAGGATAACGTTTCGGTTTATATTGTTTTTGATGCTCGGAAAAAATAATGTTATAGCTTAAAAAAAAGGTAAAATCGAAGGTCAGCGTCGATTTAGAAATTTTGCAATAAGCGAAATTTTGAATTACCTTTTGTTAAATATATCATTGCGTTAAAAGTAAGACGATAAATCCAGATACGTTATTTATAAAAAAAGAAGGGCGCAATCCCTTCTTTTTTATAAAAGCAACCATTTGATTTATCTGATATTTTCTTTAGCTTTAGACACCAAATTAGTAAAGTAATCTTTTTGTTGTCCAACGGTTAACGGCGTTTGTGGCAATTTTTTAAGGCGGGCACCGGATGCCGCGGTCAGTACCGACGGCCCGTCAACAGGCGTATCAATAACCAAACGGCCGCCCCAATTGCCCTGTCCGTTTTGCGTACACATGCTCATTTGATTGAAAGCTGTTAAAAAATATGCCCATTCTTTTAAACTTTTTAATTTTTGTTGGTCGGGCACATTTCTAACCAAGGACACGGTTTCTTTCACGCCGAACTTAAAGCCTTCGTCGTAATGGTAAATCTTTCCTGTTTTTGCAACGCCATCGGCATAATCAGCCGCAAATATGGGTACGAAGGGTTCATCAACAACTTGTGCATTCCAATGATTATTTTGAACCCCTTCATAAACGCTTTCATCAAAACGGTTATAGGCGGCTTCAGAAAGCAACAAGTAAAGAGCTTTTAACGGTTCATTATCGCCGGTTACGTGTGCGTGGCATTGATTGACGGTATTTTGCGAGTATGGTCCGATATTAAATAAAACACGCGCGCATGAACCATTCAATTCGTTTGTTAAAGTTTGATGTTTCGGGTGTATATTTTGAACCGCTTGAGCAATCGCATCATAATAGCCGATTTTATGTTCTTCGGGTGCATTGTGCAATAAATCCAATAAATCTGCGGCCGGATAAACGGGAATCACCAAATTATAGGTATCCGTTCGTTGATTGGCATTTTTAATCGTAATGGCATATGGCGTTTCATCGACCAATTCGGTTTGTGCTTCGCCGCGCAAAATTTTTGAAAACGGGTTGCTTTCGTCATAGGTACGGTAATGACCGATATGCGCGTTTAGGGCACGGTTACGTATTGATTTTAAAAGTTTTTTATGTGCATCAATCGTTTTATCAGACACCAGCATCGTGATTCTCCTTATATCAAAAAACAATAATATTTGAACAATTTTATAAATAATATAGCCGCGAACCATAAATTTGTCAATCTTTTTTTACAAAATATCGGATGAATAATATACCTCTTCAGCAATAAGCAAAAAAACTTAAAGTTCCGCAAGCAATAGAGGGTGCAATTTATATAATAAATTCAAACAAATGAGGTTAAAACAAGGGGCAAATTATTACCCCTTTCACGCAAAAATGACGATAGCGATTAATCCTTTGACAAGAATTTCTTTTTATACTGGTTAAATTCGCTTTGGGAGATAACGCCTTTTTCTTTTAAATCATACGCTTTGGCAAGTTCATCTGCTCCAACGTCTTGAAGGTTCCCATTTTCGCTTGACGGCGAATACAACAGTGCCAAAATCAAAGCGGCAATCCATGTTAAGCCAAAGAGAATGCCAAGCCAGCTGAGCACCGCAATCGTTGTTAAATCCGCACCGCCTACTCCACGATTTTTGGCGATAATAATAGGGATTCGAACAACTAAAATAAAGACAAATATAAAAATTAATAAAAACAACAATGCCATTGAAATTTCCATTTTAATCCTCCTTTTTTATTAGAATAAGATTATGCAACACCATTGTCAATAACAAAAAATTGTCTTGGAACATTGTGCCGAGATAGGGATTTAAAGGCTTAGGCGCTATTTATCTTGGTACCACGCATGATTATGGCTCAGATAAACGTGCTTCCCCATTCATAAAATCAATAAGCCGGATTGATTTTGGCATAACGTTTGCTGTCGGTAAATTGTCCATGCAAACAATAACTTTTTCGGAAAATCCCTTCAAATTGGTACCCATTTCGTTCAGCAACACGAGCGGAAGGATTATTTTCCACATTACATCCGATTGTCAAACGTACAATGTCACGATTAAATAACTCATTTTCCAATATTTTCAATGCCTTGCTCATTAATCCCTTCCCTTGATAATCAGGATTCAACCAATACCCAAATTCCGCATTATGGTGTTTATAATCAATTCGGATAACTTCAATAACGCCGACCGGCTGATTGTTGTACAAAATACAATATGAAAACTTTTCGCCCTTATCCCATAAATCCATATCCGAAGCGATTGAGTCAATCATGGTTTGGCGTGATGTTATTTTATGGAGAGAATTCAAATATTTTCCAATGGATTCGCGGTGTTTATTCAATATATCCCATAGCGCATCGGTATCGTCAAGAGTTTTACGCCTTAAAGTTATTTCACCTTTTAAAACAGATGGCATTTGAAGTTTTGCAAGCATGTTTTTTCCTCATAATAAATATAAAGTTATTTCGCCGTTACATCGTACAAAAAAAGCTTGGAAAATTCCAAGCTTTTTTCGTAATCCATCCAAACCTTAACGTTTTGAGAATTGGAAACGTTTTCTGGCCTTTGAAAGACCCGGTTTTTTACGTTCGACAACACGTGAATCGCGCGTTAAGAATCCGGCTTTTTTCAAAGCGGGGCGCAATTCGGGTTCAAACAAATCCAAACAACGGCTGATACCATGGCGCAAAGCATAAGCTTGACCAGACAAACCGCCGCCAACCATTGTGCATTGAACGTCAAATTGACCTTCACGATTTGTTACAACGAACGGTTGGTTGATAATCATACGCAACACGGGGCGCGGGAAGTAATCTTCCAAAGAGCGACCGTTAACGGTAATTTTGCCTTTACCCATTTTAATAATAACACGGGCAATAGCGTTTTTCTTTTTACCGGTAGCTTGAGAGCGACCCAAAGCGTCCTTTTTCGGTTTGCGCGGTTCATTGGCAGGAGCAGCCGCTTCCACAGCAACGGGAGCTTCAACCGCTTTTGCGGCTTCAACTTCAGCTTTAATATCGGCCAACCCGGCTTTTTTCTTAACAACTTTGGTTGTTTTCGGGGCTTTTTCGGCCGTTTGTGTTTTTGTCGTAGCTTCTTTAACCATTATGCGCTCCTTTTATTTTTAGGATTTTTACCGCCAATGTCCAATGTAATCGGAGATTGGGCTTGGTGAGTGTGTTCAGGACCGGCGAAAACGCGCAATTTTGTCATTTGCTTATCGCCGAGCGGTCCTTTTCCGACCATGCGTTCAACCGCTTTGATTAAAACGCGTTCGGGATGTTCTTCCATTTGTTTGCCGGCAGAAATGCCTTTAATGCCGCCGACATAACCCGTGTGGCGGTAATACATTTTTTGTTCCAATTTGCGGCCGGTCAATACGACTTTGTCAGCATTGATGACAACTACATAATCGCCGCAATCTTGAGAGGGCGAATAACATGTTTTGTTTTTACCGCGGATGATGTTAGCCAATTGGCTGGCCAAACGACCCAAAACCAAACCTTCGGCGTCAACCAAATACCATTTGATGTCGCTGTTGGCCGGATTAATCGTTTTTGTAGTCTTCATTACCATATTATAATCCTTCTGTTAATAAATGAACTGTCTTTTAAGCCGATTTTAAATGAATTGCACATACATCAAAAACCGCCCGTGAAACCAGTGTCGTTTTTATACACATCTTTTTTACAAAAGTCAACACATTTTTATATGATTTTATTGATAATTTTAAAACGGTATTATGATACCGCATTCAAAAATCATACCTTTCACGGCATTTATGAAGTTTTCGATGAGCTATCGTTTGCCTGACTTGGGTTTACGTTATTTATCATTAATTCATCTGAACATAAACATTTGAATTAACAGGCCTTTGAACTTCCTCATCGGGTTCAGTCATTAAAACCAATCCCAACAAAATAATCGTAACGCCTATGGTTCCTAAGATTTGTTTAAATGTCATTTTACCCTCATTTTAAGTAATTGATATAATTTTTATATAGGGGTTCGACAGAGTAATTTCCATGCGCAAAATTAAAATCCTTTAAAAATTATATGAATAGGCAAATGATAAAATTTATTTTGAAGTTAAATATTTTGTGTTGTTGCCCGAAAATTGATGAATGGGCAACAAATTTTACTTCAAAACACAGTAATTGCCATCAAGGATACGTTCGTTGGGACATTCCAAGCATACATCAACCATACCGTCAACCTTTATTCGTTCGGGTGTATCACACGCATAGCATTTGTTATCCCTCCCGCGCAAAGGGGTTTCAGCAGGGCATTTTGGGACACAATAATCATTATACAGGTTGCGCGTATCGGGGCATTGATTACATCCTTCATGAGATACACCCATCACAGCTACATTATTTTTTTCATCACATGTATAACAAATACCATCAAATGCAGTCAATGGTTTTTCTTTAAAAATTCCTTGACCGCATAATTCGTATGAGCAAGCACCGTTTTTATATCCGTTTGCTACTCGATAGGGGCATCTTCTTAAACATTCTTCCACAAACAAATTATAGGCCGGTTTCTCATCAAAACATGAAATACATTGACCCTGCGAATTACGAAACTCTCCTTCGGGACAATCCAATATACATTTTTCATCTACAATACGGCGATTTTCGCACATTTCACACCCTTCATGTGTTACCTGAAGGACATATACGGGTTGCCCATCGTCACATGAAAAACATCTACCTTCAACACTGGTCAGAGGTTTGTCCTCAAATATACCATGGCCGCATAAGCTATAGGCACATGCATTATCTTTATAACCATTTCGCACACGATTTGGACATTGGGTTATACAATTAAGAGCCATAGATGAATTATCTCCAAAATAAAATGGATTTGTATCTTCACAAGACCTGCAAATGCCACTCCTATCCCGGAACTCACCTGACGGACAATTTAAAATACAGTACTGACCGTCTGGGCTAAGATATCTGTTGGGGCATACCTCGCATCCTTCATGGGTAACACCGCCGACAGAAATATTGCTTGTTTCATCGCACGAATAACATCGGCCGTTTGAATCTGTCAGTGGTTTATCTTTAAAAATACCATGGCCGCACAAATCATACGAACATACGCGATCGTTGGAACCATTTCTGACCCGCTGTGGACAATTTTTGAAACAATCTGCCGCAGATAAATGATAAAAATCCAGCGGTTCCGGATCATCGCAAGCACGACAGACATTATAGTAATCCCGCACGGGCATATCATCGGGACATTTAATAACACATTGGTTTTTATTTATCACTTCCCGATTCGTACAAACGTTACAATTCTCTGTCACCCCCGTCACATCAACGCCTTCGGCATTGTCACACGCGTAACAAGTCCCATTTTTATCACGTAACGGTTTATGCCATGGACAACAATTTTGCGCATTGCCATCACAACACCAACCATTAACGGATGTCGCACAACAATACGGACCTGCCCTGCGATCGGCGGGGCAACATACCATTTCTCCTGTATCCATATCCGTACTACATCTCTCCCCTGCGACACAAGTAGAGACACACAAGCCTTCGGGATTACACGCGACACAATTTCCGGGACAATCGGCATCGACTTTGC
>ULOI01015632.1_pt1 | contig 15752 bp, 14 predicted proteins | sample 1952231 | NCBI WGS metagenome assembly ULOI01 (sample SAMEA4835593, study PRJEB28245) | human gut metagenome | biome: gut microbiome; material: fecal sample | place: Denmark | collected 2008
ACCAAAAACGCGACGGCCGATTCCGGCCAAAGCACATGCGTAATATCTTCATTATCTTTTGCCGACATTTTAATAAGCTTGGAATAATGTTCGTCGGCTTTGGCTCTGTCCCATTTTAACGTCTGGGGAATGTTGGGTTGGACAAGCCGTAACTTCACGCCCCATACGTTTTCGGGCATTGTATCATATAAACGCCACATGCCACCCAAATAAAAAAGTCCCAATACTAAAACGGCCAGAACGATTGGCTTTTTGCGCGGTAAAAACGCACCAGTCGTAAATGTCAAAACCGTTAATAATGACAAACCGTATACGCCCCAAATGCTTGCCGATTGCAACATTTCGGTGGATACATTCCAAATAGAACCCGATAAATTCCACGGAAAACCGGTCAACAGCCAACTGCGCACCCATTCGAATACAACGAACCATCCTCCGAAAGCGCACCAACGCCGCCAACCGTCGGGGGCGTACATCGAAAGCCATGCGGGAATTGCATAAAACAATCCGAATAAAAGCCCCATACCAATCCAAACCAACGGGATTAAATACGCAAATGTGCCACCATCAATCATCAAAGCATTGCTAAGCCATGCCATTGAAACGGCGCCAAAGGCAAAGCCGAAACAAAACCCGTAGAAGAATGCGCGCCGTTTGCTTTGTATATGAAATAATTGATACACCAAATAAGACAACCCGACAAACATAAACGGCAAAATGTAATAGGGCGCCATTGAAAAAGCCGCCGCTGCGCCGCAGAACAATAACAAAAACGGTACATATTTTTTTTGATGCAAAAAATCAAAAACGATTTTTTCTTTTGCCATAAATTCTCCTTAAAAAACGGCTGCCTTGTATAAAGGAAGGTTTTCCCCTCTTGCCGTGGGTTTTTAAACCGCGACTTTGCTTTAACATTTTTTTATAATTAGCATAAAAAGTATACAAATACAACCTTGCCAAATTAAAAAAAATCATGTACATTCATTCCATACAATTATATTCAAACATTTGCGGCGTATGCCCCCTTCAGATATGAGGCTTCATGAAATACAAATACCTCCTGTTTCTTTTATCATGGTTATCATTGCCTGCCTATGCCGATTATACGATTAATCCCGATGACCGTTTAAAGGTTTCAATCGGCGGATATGCGCGTTTTTTTACCGGCAAAGTCGAAAGCCATCAATACAACAATGCAATGAAAACCGAACCGTATGTCAAAGTCAAATTTGACATTAACGACGATTGGTCTGTCGGTGGCAAATTGGCTTACCGTGTCATTTGGGATGACCGGTATTCGTCTTCTAACCGCCATAAATTTTATGATGCCTATGCGACGGTTGAATCCAAAACATTCGGTAAAATTGACGTGGGGAACTTGAAAAACATCGGCTATCTGCTTCACCAAGGCCCAACGGATGTCAGCATTTTATGCGTCGAAGACAGTGATATTTACCTGTTTTACCCATCGCCTAAAGGGTTTTATTCGCCAATTTTAACCTATATGTTTACGGATGCGCGTGATACAAAAATTACCTATACAACACCTGATTTAAATGGGTTTAAATGGGGGATTACCGCCGTTCAATCCGATGATAAAAAATACGATGCAATTGCCCCGGGCGTCAAAATCGACCATGGGAAAGGTGTTATTTCTTCCGCACAATTTATCCACGATTTCGATGTTTTGAAGGTCGGCGTTTCGGCGGCATATGCTTATTACCATGATGATAGGTTTTTCTATCAAAATACCGAAAAAGACGGGCATCACAGCGAAATTTCAACCGGCATTAATTTGTCGAAAAACGGATACAGCTGGGGCGCGGCCTATAAACAAATTGTGTTTGAAGACAAATTGGACATAGACGATACTTATGTCTATTCAACCGGCATCGCATATGAAAAGGATCCGTACGGCGTGTCTTTGGGATATTTGTATTCCAAAACAAAATATATTGTTAAAAACAACCGCCACCATGCGATGTTATCAGGTCGATATAAGTTTAATCAATACATGCATGGCGTTTTATCAACGGGGTATATGGAATTTGATACGGACAAAGGTGTGGATAGCAACGGTTTTTTCGGTATTGCTTCCATGGAATTCAGGTTATAAAGCTTTTTAGCGGCCCTGTGTTAAACTATTTAACTTTCCGTCCGCAAGGTTGATTTTGTCATAAAAAAATCTTATTTTTTTAAGAACATTTCACTTGATTGTTTTTGGGACGGATGGTAATATCCATCATATTTTTTAAGGGGATTTTTTCAAATGCTTAATATGACAGCCGGCAACCCGCTGAAACTGATTTTGGTTTTCGTGTTGCCTATTTTAATCGGTATGTTTTTTCAACAACTGTATGCCATTTCGGATATCGTTTTAATCGGGCATTTGCTGGGTATTCGTTCAGTCGCGGCGGTCGGCGCCATTATGGTTGTTTTTGTCGTGATGATTTCGCTCATTATCGGTTTTTCAAACGGCCTGACAATCGTGACCGCGCAACGGTTCGGTTCAAATGATGAAGACGGCGTGCGCCGCTCTTTTGCAACCGGATTAAGTTTATCCGTTATCATGAGCATTGTCGCTACGACTTTACTGGTCGCTGATGTGCCCTATATTTTGACATTGATGAATATCCCGCCCGAATTAATGCCCGAATCGACGGCATTTATAACTTTAATCGGCTGGGGGTTGACCGCAACGGTTTTTTATAACTATTTATCCAGCATTATGCGCGCGTTGGGCGATAGCAAAACGCCGCTGTATTTTTTGATTTTCGCTTTGTTTTTAAATATTATTTTGAATTTTTTCTTTATCTCGTTTGTCGGTATGGGCGTTGCCGGTTCTGCGCTGGGCACCATTGTCGCGCAAGTTATTTCGGCTATCATTTGCGGTTTTTGGCTGTGGTATAAATTCCCGATTTTGCGCCTAAAAAAAGCCTCTTGGAAAATCAGTAAAGAAGATATCAAAGACCACTTACGCTTGTCCGTTCCAATGGGATTGCAATTTTTTATCCTCAGCATCGGTGTCGTGATTGTCCAACGCGCGGCCAATGCGATGGGCGCGGATATTATCGCGGGTTTTACCGCCGCATCGCGTATTGAAGCCATTTTCTTTGTGCCGATGATTTCGCTCGGTATTGCCCTGGCTACGTATTCGGCGCAAAATTTCGGCGCTAAAAAAATCTCGCGTATCCGTAAAGGCGTTTATGTTTGTTCGATGTTGTCACTTTGTATTAGCATCTTATTGGCATTAATCGTGTTCTTGTGGGGCGGCGAATTAGCGGCTTTGATGATGAAAGGTGCAACACCGAAAGTGATTGCGACGGCAGAAGTTTATTTGCAAATCACAACCTTGTTTTATCCGATTTTGGGACAAATTTTTATTTACCGTCAAACCGAACAAGGCATGGGCTATGCGGCGTTACCGTTTATCGCCTGCGTCGCCGAATTGTTCACGCGTGTTTTTGCCGCCGAATATTTGGGTGCTAAATACGGCTTCATCGGCCTTGTTTATAACGGCCCGATTTCGTGGATAGCCGCATGCGCCATTGTAATGATCGGGTATTATATTATTATTCGAAAATTCCGTGACGGCCGTTGCCCGAAACACTTTAAAGATAATTTGCCGTATCGTCCTGACGCTGTCGATGTGCCATGAAATAATATAGAATGTATTAGAATTTTTGCATAGGCATAGTTTATCGCCCCGAAAATTTTTTTGTTCGGGTACATAAAAATCTTGCAAACTTTTTTAATATGGCATATACTGTACCGCATATGGGCGATTAGCTCAGTTGGTAGAGCAACTGACTCTTGAATGTAGGAGCCCTATATTGAAAGATATAGGTGGACACATCCCTAAAACGGGGAAACCTTAACAGGTTAGGCTGATGGTAATCCCGTGCTAGCAGAAAGGTAACCCTTTCGGGCAAGTGTAGAGACTTTATAGGATGGACCCAAACGGAACATGCCGCGGGTTAAGAGAAAGTCCAGACCACAAAGCACATTTTGTGTGGCAACGAAAGTTGTAGATGGTATGTAATCAGTGGGTCGGGAGTTCGAGCCTCCCATCGCCTACCATATATAAAATCGGGATTTATTCCCGATTTTTTTATGGTTAGATGGATGGCGAGAGCTCCCATGAGTTCGGTGAGCAAGAACGCAGCGTGTTCGCAGCGAAAGACGTCCGCAAGGACGGTCCAAGCGCAGCGCAGGATAAATCGTGCATAAGCCGATTTACAACCTCCCATCGCCTACCATATATAAAATCGGGATTTATTCCCGATTTTTTTATGGTGGGAAAACCTATAAGATTATTATATTCACCTTTTGTCTGATTTAAATCGGTATAAAAATTGATACCGAATTTTTGAAGAAAACGGGTGATAAAATATTTTGAATGCGATTTCATTTGACAGATGGTTGTCAAAAGTTTTACACTTTCTTTCATGAAAAAAATAATCCCTGTTTTACCATCTGAATTAATTGTTCTTGATAAACCGTTCGAAAATTTTATTGAAGAAATTCGTACGCAAGAGCGGGATATTGAATCCGTACATTTTTCGAACCTTGAAGTAACGCATGAAGATTTAAGCAAATTGGATTTTAAAGGTGTTTTATTTGACAATTGCAAATTTGTTGATTGTGATTTTTCCAAATCTTCCTTTATGAACGTTTATTCGGCAAACAGTAATTTTTCAAATTGCCTTTTTGAAAATGCGTATTTAAAAAAATGCTATTTTAACTCTTCCAAAATGACGGGTTTTACGGGGGCTCAATCGCTTATTGAGGACAGTTATTTTAAAGATTGCCATATGAAATATGCCCATTTTGCAGGGGCTAAAATTTCAAAAAGCACTTTTAATCATTGCAATTTGCAAGAATCGGATTTTTCCGAAGCCGAATTTAAAACCGTGCAAGTGGGTGAAGTGGATTTTGAATCGGCAAGTTTTTTTAAAGCTGTTTTGGGCGGTATGGATTTTTCTACTTCTTACATCAACGGTATTACTCTTTCAAAAGAAATGCGGGAACTAAAAGGAGTCACGCTTAATCAGCTTCAGGCCTGCGAAATTGCCAAGTTTTTGGGAATTAATCTCGTGCCTTAGAAAAATTATTCTAAAAACTCTCAATATGTTAGAAAAATGCCCTCTTGACAACTGTTCTTCATCGGATTATTTTCAAATACGTTTAATCCCGGGAAAAAACTATGACCTTTTTTGGGATACTTAAGTGAAAAAGGTAAAATTTTATTGTTTTAATATTTTTATTAAGGAGCATAAAATGCCGCAGAATATTGAAAAGTTTCGTACACGGATTGACCAATTAGATTCGCAAATCGTGGATTTGTTGATTCAACGATTCCTGGTAAATGCACAAATGGGCTCTTATAAAAAACAAAATAAATTACCCATATTGGTACCCGAACGTGAACAAGAGATTTTGACAAACCTTAAAAATAATTGTCCTCTACCTTCCCTTCACGGACCAATTGAAGAAGTGTATAGAGCCATATTCAAGGCATCGCATGCGCTTCAAGAATAAATCCTTAAATGATAAAAGCCGTTTGATAAAGACGGCTTTTTAATTATTTGTCCCCATTATGACTTAACCGACTTCTCATAAAATCGATTTGCTTATCTTTCATATTAACCAATTGGCGGATAAATTTTTTAAGTTCCTTATCTGTGCCATATTTTAATTCAATTTTTGCCAAGCTCATGGCCGCTTGGTGATGCGGTAACATTCTTTGATAAAGGTCATATTGGGATTTTTGTTCATAATACCATCCATCATTGGCACATGCATTTTTTCATGGTTTGAATATATACTTTAGTTTATTTTTCAGCCGGACCGAGTGCTTTTAGTTTTTCATTTGTTTGTTAATAAGAATTTTTTGACATTTTTATCTACAGCACCTTTTACTGAGTTATATGGGCGGGAAGATAAAAAACAACGTTGCTTTTAACCTTGTTCATTCGTTTATGGAAATGAAAGTTGCCAAAATAAAAACTAATGTATCAATTTTAAAAATTGCTTTGTGTTTTTTGTACCGGTTTTCGGGGCGGATAAAATTTATTTAAAAGGCAATAGCCGCATCCCAAGGCCATAATGGAGCCTCCTAAAATCAAAAATCCGAATTTATAACCGCCTAGATAGGCTCCGATCATCATTGCGATATAAGACATGATTGACGTAAATTGTTCAAAAACACTGTACACACCCAAAACCAAAGCGCGGTCTTTTGACGGTGTTGCATGTTGTAAACGTGTGAACAACAATACGCGCAGAACGGCAAAGCCGAAAAAACAGGCTGTCATAATCAACAGGCCGAAAAAATTATAAAAATAACAAATCAAAGAAAATACCAAACCGATTAAAATGGTACCGGTATATAAAGCTTGGTCCGATACTTTTTCAAATTTTGAAGCCGATAAACTGCCCAAAGATTGGGCAAGCAGAGTGGCAATAAAAATCAAACCGACATATTTGACGGGTATGCCCATTTGAACGCCGATTAAACCGAAATATTCGTCAATACCGATTAGGTCGACTATGGCGGTTAATAAAATAATGGCTAACATAATTTGCGGCGCCTTTTTAAAAATTTGTATGGACTCAGTGATATATTCCCATTTGTTTGTTGTGTTCGAGTCTTGTATTTTTGGCAGTGGGGGTATAAAGACAATCAACAACGAACCCAATATTGTGGTGGCTATGCTGATATAGGTAATCATTTCATATCCTAAAGAAATAAGAAATGACCCTAAACCTGATAGCAGGTAGCCAACCGTATTTGCCGCATGTTTTCGTCCGCAAATTTTAACGTACAAGGATTGTTTGTTGCGCGCTTTTAATTCTTCATAAACCAAAGCTTCAAACGCCGTGTTATAAATCGACCATTGAATGCCCCATAGGGCAAACCCCAACAAATAACCCCAAAAGTTAGGCCACGCTATCCAAACATAAAAACATAAAGCTTTTAAAAATTGGCCATATATGACCATGGATTTATACGAAAAATAACGATTGCAAAAAAAACTGACGGGCGCTTGAAAGACTAAAACGCTGACGGACCAAAAAATCAACAGCAATGATATTTGCGTATCATTCATGCCATTATTTTGGAACATAATGGCATAGAGCGGATAAATAACAAGAAATGAATTAAAAAATTCATATCCATATATCAATTTTGTGAATTTGCTTAAAGACATTGTATTTTGAATCATTTTATTATATTTTAATACTATATCATTTTCGGATAATTGTAAATCTGAAATTTTTTATTTATATGTTGAATGTGTATTTCAAAGGATATAAGGAAAAACAAAAAAACATGATAATTTTTAAAGGATGAAAAAGGGCACCCATGATAAGTTTTAAAAAAATATCTGAAAATTTGAAAATCAAAGCGCGCGACGGTATGACCATTTACGGCAGCTTTTACCCGAGCAATGGCAAAAAGGTGGTTATTTTTGTTCACGGATTGACGGCAAATTATATGCAAGGCATTTGCAAACGCGGCCAAGAATTTTTCTTGGACAAAGGGTATGATTGCTTTTTAATCAACCTGTATTCGGATGAAATTAAAGACCACTGCCGCCCGCGCGCTTTGTATGATTGCGTCACATTGAAACGCCATATTGCAGATGTGCAAGATGTTTTTGCCCATTTCAAAGATAAATATGAAGACATTTTTTTTGTCGGGCATAGCTATGGAGGTTTGACAATTGCTTTATCGGGATTACCCGCAACGGCCATGAGTTTGTGGGATGCCACATTCTTGCCCAATGCCTTTCGCTCAAGCGCTTTGATTAAAGAAGGCGGTGCGCTGTATTTGGATTGGAATGACGGACAATATCACAAAGTGGGGCAGGCGATTGTTGAAGAGGGATTGGCTTTGACAGAAGAAACGGTCGGCGCGGCTGCCAAGGAAATTGCGTGCCCTGTACAAATTAATTTAACGAATTTTAACTTTAAACGCAACAGCAAATACGGCGATTATATCCCCTATCATGAAATTCAAGCGTACGAAACCGATCATAATTTTACCGAACCCGATGCCCGTAATACCTTATGTGAAAACACATTCGTGTGGTTTGAAAACCATTCAAAAAAATAATTTTTAAAAAATGTGTTGACGGTTATGTTCTTTGGGTGTATCCTGAAATTATCTTCCGCATCCGAAGGGCAAATGGGTGGGAAAAGGTAAGAACGAGCCGGTTCATGACATATATACGTTATTTGTATCTGACAGGCTCCTTCAACTTAGAAAAGGAGTTTTTTTTATGCCAAGAAAATATAAACACGGTTTAACGGTTATGCGCGCGCAACCCTTTCACATCGGTCATGAAAAAGTGATTAATAAAATGTTGGAAGATTGCGACCGTGTGACGGTATTGCTGGGGTCTATTCAAGAACATGGGACAAGTAAAAACCCGCTTAATTATACGACGCGCAAAAAAATGATTCAAAATATTTACCGTAACCGTACCGAAGACTACGACCGTTTGAAAATTATCGGATTATACGATATTAATAACCCGGCCGAATGGGCAGATTATGTGTTGGATTTTATGCATGAAACAATGCCCGACATTGGCAAACCCGATGTTTATTACGCGGGTTCCGATTATGATGCGCATTGGTTCAAACATGCATTTGATAATATTGAAATTATTGACAGGACATCACCCGATATGCCTTTTGTCACCGGCACGATGATTCGAGATATGCTTAAATTCAAAGATAACAGATGGAAAAATTTCATTAATCCCGAAAACCACCATTTGCTTGAAGACCATTTTTATAGAAAGAAAGGAATTGTGTAACTATATAAAATAAGATAGGGCCTTAGTTCTCTGAAGGGCTTATAGAGAAAAGGCATTTGTTTAACCTTAGCCTCAAGGTGCATATGATGAAAAAAACAATACGCGATATTCATATAAACCTTAAGGCAATAGCCGAAAAGGAAATGATATGAAAAATATTTTCGCTCTGATTGATTTACAAAATGATTTTATTTTGCCAAACGGCAAATTAACGGTGAACGCACCGAACCTCATCCAAAAAACGCAAAAATTTGTTGATAGAACCACCGCTCGGTTTGATGAATACTGGGTGACTTATGACACTCACTTTGAAGAATCCTATAACCAAACCGAAGAAGCAAAATCCTCCCCGCCGCATTGCATTTACGGGACGGACGGTTGGCAAGTACCCATTACCTTCCCTCAGGGTAAACCCGTGCGTCCATTTATAAAAGCTACCACTAACTTGTGGGCGGAAGAACACCAATACCCGACTTTAAAACAAGATTTGAAAAACACGACATTTTATGTCGCGGGCGTTTGCAGCGATATTTGCGTGATTCAGGCTATCGACGGATTACTTCAAAAAGGGGCAAATGTCGTTGTTTTGCGTGATTTAACGAAAGGATTGGCTAAAGATATGGATGCGGTTGTTCAAACGCCGTACTATCAAAAATTAATCACACGCGGGCAATTAAAAATTGCCGATTCGAAAAATATTTTTACAAATATATATACCAAAGGGTGCAATGAAAGGGACTAACCATGACAAAAATTGATGAAATAAAAAAAATCAATAAAGAATTAAAAAAAGCGCAAGATTATTTTGCGGGCGAATATATGCGCATGCTCAAAAACGGTGACCCCTTTTTGTGCGATATGTACCATATCACAATGGGCTATGTGTGGCATAAAACGGGTATGGACGCCGTCCATAAAACATCCGAAGCGTTTATTCGCAAAATCCCACTCAATTCATCCTTTTTAATTACGACGGGGCAACAACAAATCTTGGAATGGATTAAAAATTGGCACGTGACAAAACACCATATCGCGTATTTAAAATCTAAAAAAGGGCGCGATGGCAGGCGGTTGTTCGATGATGAATTCTTGGACTTTTTCAAAAATATGAAACTTGAAGTCAACATCGACGGTATTGCAGAGGGTGACTTAGCTTTTCCGAATGAGCCGATTTTAAGCGTTTCGGGACCTTGTTGGCAAGTTGAAATGATGGAAGCGATGATTTTGAATGTGATTAACAGCTCAAGCACTTTAACCACAAAAGCTAATCGCATCGTGCAAGCGGCTCATGTGGACGGTGTAGAACGCCCGGTACTTGAATTTGCTCTGCGCCGATGTATGGATATCGGCGGTTTGGGTGTGGCGCGGTCGGCATATCTCGGCGGTTTCGCAGGGACATCAAACGAATTGGCGGCTGCGATTTTCGGTATTCCGGATAGCGGAACAATGGCGCATTCTTTTGTTCAATCATTTAAAACTGAATATGATGCGTATAATACCTATATTACAACGACAAACGGCGCACGCATAGTGTTGGTGGATACGACCGATACCTATTGCGGCATTATTGAAGCTATCCAAGCGAGCCTTGACAGTGGTGTGCCATTGGACGGCATGCGCATTGATTCGGGCGATTTGGTCTATTGGCATAAAGTTGCGCGCGATTTGCTGGATGAAGCCGGCATGAAAAATGTACAATTGGTTGCTTCAAACGATTTGGATGAAGTATCAATTGAAAATATGATTCGCTCGGGCGCTGCCTATGACGTTATTGCGATGGGGTCAAAATTAGCCATTCCTGCCGATTCTGCCGGCGCTGTTTTTAAAACGGTCGAATTTGACGACCGCCCCGTGATGAAAGTCGTAACGGCTAAAGGTTCCGAAGGCAAACGCACAGACCCATATGCCAAAGATATTATTCGTATTATCAATAATGACGGGTATTTCGGTGGCGATATTTTGGTACCCAAAGGCGAAGTATATGTCGAAAACGGTCTCTTAATACGCGATATTGATTCCATTTTGCGCAACGACCCATATTCGAAAAGCTTATTTCCCAAAGCGACAAAAGCTTACAGCGTTTTAAAGCCAATGGTTCGAAACGGTCAAGTCATATCGGAAGACATTGAACAGCCTTTGACACAAATTCGTGCGAATATTAAGTCCAATATCGCTATGCTCGACCCTGCCTATAAAAATTTGCATGAGCCGCATTTTTATGGAGTAGGGTTAGAGAAAGACTTATTTGCCAAACGCGAAAAAGTATTGGAAAGCAAATTGGCCGAAATTGCCGTGCGCAAAGCCAAATGCGAACAATACCGCGCCAATTGGCGGGCGGCTTAAGCGCTTTTAAGGGGCAAGGAGGGCCAAACAAAAATGCGCACAGATTGCCCCTTAAAAAAATCTTTTTGGTTAAAAGTTGCAAAGGAAAATAAAATGGAAAAAATTTGGGAACAATTAAAAACAGGCTTAAAAAAATACTATGAAAGTACACATTTAAACGGTGTCTTATTGGGATTGTCGGGCGGTATGGATTCGGCTCTTGTCGTCGTGCTGGCAACCGAAGCTTTGGGCCGTGACAAAGTGCACGCTTTGATGATGAAAACCGAACATACATCGGATTTGAGTTTAACAATTGCCGATAAGCTTCAAAAGCGGCACGGGTTTTCTTACCGCGTTTTGGACATTGATGAAGAAGTTGGATTGGAAATGAAAAAAGCGCGTGAAGAATTCGGCGCGGAACCCACAAAAATCACGCGCGAAAATTTGCAAGCGCGCTTGCGCGGATTGAAATTAATGACGCATGCAAACCAATACGGCTATTTGGTGTTGGCCTGTGGGAATAAATCCGAAAGCGCCATGGGATATTGCACGTTATACGGCGATACGGTCGGGGGCTTAAGCCCGATTGGCGATTTATATAAAACCGAAGTATATGAGTTGGGCAAATGGCTGAATGAAAAATACGGCAATTTCTTACCCGAAGAAGTGATTACCCGTGCGCCGAGCGCCGAATTATCTCCGGGACAAAAAGATGAAGATTCTTTGCCGCCGTATGATAAGTTGGACGGTATTTTATCACGGTATATTGAAGGCAAACAATCTATGGGTCAAATTATTCAAAAAGGATATGATGCACCGTTGGTTAAACAAGTTATATCCCGTTATCAAGGCAATGCCTTTAAACGTGCACAAATGCCACCTTGTTTACAAATTACGCGATGATTTCCTTTTACGGATATTAATGAACTCTCTTTTAAAGAGGGTTTTTATCTGTCACTCCTAAAAATAGGGGAAGGGGGGTAAACGTTATTTTAAGCCATTATTTTCAGTTTTTTGTTGACAATTTATTTACTTTGCCTAAAATAGCAAAAAGTTTAACCCCCTAAACGAATGGATATCCTATGAATAAAATTCTTCTTCACATTTTTATGTGTGCACTGATACTGACTCTTGCAGGTTGTGGCACACTTTTCAGCAGCAGCCGTAAAACCGTTAATATTTCAACGAATACCAATGAAACCGTGAATGCTCAAGTTATGAATGTGAAGGGGGAACAATATGTTCAAATTCCTGCGGCGGTTGTTGTCGAGCGTTCTTCGGAAGATTTGGTTATAAATGTCAAAGATAATCAATGCTATGAAAATACGACAACCACGTCAGCCCGAAAATTAAACAAATGGGTTGTTTTGAACATATTTTTCGGGCTGACCGGCCTTTCCGGAACGACAACGGATTCAGCCTCCGGTACGTTGTGGGACTATGATGACGATATCATGGTCAATCTTAAAAAGAAACCAAATTGTCATTCATAATGCGATTTTTTCTTATCGCTTGTTTTGTTTTAAACTTAATACCAATTTGTGCTTTTGCCTCTCCTGCTCAGCAAACCATCATGCTTGCTGAGCAGCTGAACTTGGGGCAAGACAATACTTTTAAACGTTTATTGCATTATGAAGGTGGTACCAGTTTGGTTGAAAAGGGTAGCCCTTTCTTTATATCCCCGGATGGTTATCATAATCCTGAAGCTGAATTGGCAGCAACAATTCAATCATTTTATAAAAAAGACGTGCTTGATGATTCTCATGCCCTGTGCCGTTTTCCGGCTAGGTTTTCCTATTTGCAAAAACAATTAAATTTGTCTGTGTCAGATTTACCTAAACCCGAATGCAAACAATATAATGAGTTTCGCCAAAAAGTTCTGGCGCAATCAGTTTCTTTAGTTTTTGCCGCTGAAAATAATACCTCTCCTACATCCATGATGGGGCATTTGTTCTTAAAACTCAGCGGGGAAAATGACGGACGCCGAGTGGAACATGCATTTAGTTTTTTTGCCAAATTCCCCGACGAAAATTCAATCTCATTTTACACAAAGGCTTTGTTGGGGAATATTGACGGGACTTATATTTTATCACCTTACAGCCGTAAAGTTTCAGACTATGTTTTTAATGAAGAACGCCCCTTATGGGAATTTCAAATCACAATGGAAGAAAGTGAAAAAGAACAGTTATTAAACCATCTGTGGGAACTTAAAGAAAAAGACATACAATATGCCTTTGTTTCACATAATTGCGGCAAAGCATCCGTTAATTTGTTGCAGATAGCCAAGCCAGAAATAAAGGTTTCCCAAAAACCGTTTCAAACACCGCTTGGATATATCCGAAATTTAAATGAGCAAAAAGCTATTGAAACTATCTCGTTAATCCCGTCTGATTCCTATACTGAAAAAATGCAAAAAGGTATCAAAAATCCTTTAAATATTGAAGGAACATCAAGGTTAGCCCTTTATTATCGACATTTAAACGGTTCATATTTAGGACTCTCTTTTATGCCGGTTTACCTGGATATGATTGACCCATCGCCGGCCTATTATGATGCACTTGAATCAAAAATTATGACTTTTAATGCCCTATACCGTCCAAAAAACGGACATTTTTTTATCGATAGCATTGATGTTTTAAAACTTAAATCTATCATCGATTCCTCGCAATCATTTGTTTTTTCAAAAGATTTTAAATTTTCGCTGGAAAATGATTTAGGTCAAGATAAAACGCATTTGCGCCCGACACTTGAAGCAGGGCTTGGTTTTGGTTATGAAATTTTAAACGGTATGATGCCGTATATTTTGCCGAAATTAGGATATCGTTATAACCATTTTCATAATTTTTATTTTACGCCCGAAATGGGTGTCATTATTAACCCGTGGGAACGGTTGAGATTAATGGCTTCATATGCGCCATATATAAATACAAAATCCCAAAATCGAGGCTTTGACAGTAAATTTTCGGCATCGGCCAGTTACAGGTTTTATCACAATTACTTTCTTTTTACACGCTTACATCTTTATGGTGATACGAACATTCATCGTAAACGTGAATTCATGACCGGTATTGCAGCATCATTTTAATGCCACTTTCTTCGTTTATAAAGTGCTTAAAAAAATAACCCTCTTTTAAAGAGGGTTATTTATGGTGTAATAAAATATTCCTAGTGGCCGGATTTTAACCGAAATGCGCTTCGATAAACCACAAGTATTTATCCAAATCATCCGATGCATCTTCTAAAATATTGATTGAACTTTCATCGGCTAATTCTTCATCAATGGCTTTACGCACGCTGTTGGATAATGCTGCATAACGGTCGGCCAATTCGTTCAAATGATCCATCACGTTGACAATATTTGTCGGGTAAGGTTTTAAATTTGTTTCCCCCGGAATAATTTGGCTGGTACCATACGCCACGCCGCCTAATTGCACGATACGTTCGGCAATCATATCTGAATAATCCAATAATTTTTCATTGAACGGGTCTAACATCTCATGAACACCAATGAAATTCGGACCACGCATGTTCCAGTGAGCTTGTTTGGTTGCCAAAGCTAAATCCAAAAATTCAGCCAACAAATGGTTAAGCGTTTTGACTGTTTCTTTTTTGACCTTTTCGTCCGTATCATTGCGCGTGTAGTGCAAAGTATTGTTTTCTTGCGTTTTGATTTTAGTCGGAATTTCCATATCTGTTTTTTTACCCGAATTTGTTTTTTGATTATCTTTTTTCATGATTTCCTCCTTTTTTAACTGCTACTTCCATAACTTCATATAGGTGCGTTGCCGATAAAAGCAAGGCATCTTGTTCAAAATAATGGCCATGGTCTTTTATATTTAGTTGATTAAGATTTTGGGCTGGACATTTGGACTCTTTTTGCTTATAGTAAAAAAAATTTCTTGTAAAGGTTTGATAAAATGTCCCTTTCCGGTACCTTAAAACTGTTAAATTTTTCGGTTTTTTTGCGCAGCCATTTGTTTTTGCTGCCCGTCTTGTTTTTGTTTTATCAACAATACGGCATAACGGTCGGCGATTTCTTTTTGTTACAAGGCTTAAGTGCTTTGTTATGCCTGCTGCTGGATGTGCCTTGCGGTTATTTGGCTGATATTTATTCCAAGAAAAAAGTCCTCATTTTTTCGGGAACTTTGCTGTTTTTAAGGTTTGCCCTGTTGTATTTTTTTCCAAGTTATTGGATTATTTTTCTGGGAGAAGCGCTTTATGCCGTTGTCATTTCGACCTTTGTCGGCACGGCGGATTCTTATATTTATGAATTGTTAAAAATGAACGGCAAAACCGTTAAAATGCTTAAACGCTACGGGCGTTTGTATTTCTATGTGTCGTTGGGCACGTCCGTTTCATCGTTGGCCGGAGCTTATCTGTTTGACTTATATGGTGCCGATACGGTTATTTTAATTACAATGATATATGTGGCCCTGTCAACAATGCTTTTGTTTTTGCTGCCCGAACTGCCTAAAACTAAAAGACAAATTCGCACGCTGCCTCAAAGATGTCATGATTTAGCTGACATTATCCGAAAATCATTTAAACAACGTCCTATTAAAAACTTAATGATTTTTTCGGGCTTTTTAACGGCAGCTT
>ULOI01015710.1_pt1 | contig 15614 bp, 10 predicted proteins | sample 1952231 | NCBI WGS metagenome assembly ULOI01 (sample SAMEA4835593, study PRJEB28245) | human gut metagenome | biome: gut microbiome; material: fecal sample | place: Denmark | collected 2008
ACCGCAGTTAACACAAGCACCGGATACATTTGAGTTATCTGTAAAAGAAGAAGATAAGAAGAAGAAAAAGAATAAATTATTATTGACGGCTGCTGCAGTTTTAACTGCTATTGGTGTTGGTTTTGCAATTTATAAAGGCAGAGGTTCAAAGGTCTTGGAAGCTGCTGAAAATGGAGCAGACAGTCTTGCTAAAAAAGGGCAGGAAGCTGTTACACATCAAAAAACTGATGTTCCACAAACAAAAACGCCTGATACTGCTGTACCGGAAAAACCGACTGGACAACCTAAAATAAAAGAAGATGCTAATCCTGAAGTTGGCAAGGCAGATGGCTTAGAGGAATTAAAAATTTTAAAGCTTAAAAAAGATTATTCTAAATTCCTTGATAATCAATACGGTATAGATGCGAAAATTGACGATGAGGTCTTGGAAATAATTAACAAAATGTACGAGCGTAAGGGCTTGAATCCAATATTCAATTTGGAAAGTAATTTAATATATAATCCTGCTTGTATCTCTGACGATTTGTTAAAAGCTGCCAATGAAGTATCGGACCCTCTTAAAAAAGAAGAACTCCTTGTTAAATCCTTCAATTTCCTTCCGAAAAAAGGTGTTCAAACTTATTGGAAAGAAAATATCGAGCCTGAAAAGCTTGAAACTTTATATAAAGAATTTAGAAATTTATACAAAGAAAAAGCTGATTTTAAGTCGAAACAACTGTTTGAAGAAACAATTCAGCCAAAATTCTTAAATGTTTTTGAAAATAAAAAATCAATAAAAGTTTTAAATGAAATATTAGGCTCAAAATGTGATTATGATTTATATGAACAATTAGCAAAGAAAAGTAAAACTTACAAAGATGTGTGGGGCAAAAACACAAACCCTATGTCACAATTTACCCTTGAATGGGCTGAAAATGATGTAAAAGAAAAAATGAGAATAGCATCCTTTTTAAACAATACATTACCAGATTTAATTAGTGCAGAAACAAATCCCCTTAAAAAAGAAGGTATGCTTATGAAATATTTGAATACAACAATTATCGAGGCTAACAATCATAAAAATACCGTAGAGGCGTATGATATTTTACGTCGGCTGGAAGCTTTACAGGCAAAGGGCGGTGCAGAATTTGTTCATAAAGATACAGTTTCAAAACAACTGAATGAAATGATTGATGCATATTTTTCAAAATTTAAGCTTCCTTTGACATCAGAAAAAGACAAACGTGTTCTTGCAGATATTGTTATAAGCAACACAAATCGCAGGTTTTTCTACTTTACACCTGATGATGTAAAATATTCACATATCATTGATGGTTTGACAATTGCAGGCAAAAGAAGCGGTGATGAAAAATATTACAGAGCAGCTGTTGATTTTGCCGTTCAGCAAAATGCGAGAGGAAATGCGCTCAATGTTATTGAAAAAATTAAAACTGATGATAAACTAAGCAACGCTTTTAAAGATGATATGATAACAGTTCAGAATAAGTTGAAGTCAGAATTGAAACAAATGTCTGATGATATAGCAAAAATGTTTAATGCAAAACCTTTAAACGAAGCGTTTGAAACGTTTACCGCTAATTCTGAAGTTAAAAAAGTAATTGCAGATGCAGGAACAAAATTTAACCTTTTAACTGTAGATGTAATTAACAAGATGAAAGAAGGCGATGGAAAAATTATCAGATATGTTATGAAAAATTCCATAAGCAAGTATGAAAATGGTGCCTATAAAGATGTTCAATCAGCTTTTTGGGATGAGGCAATACAATATTTGTCAAAGGTTGATGAAGTTGTAAAAGACCCGAAAGAATTGGAATTTTTGAAAAATATCAGACTTCGTGCAATCGGTGCAAAGATTATGTCCGTAAGAAATACTGCACCTGAACAGAAAATGATTTATCATAACATTCTAAAATCAGAGATTATTGATATGTTATATGGAAAAGGTCTTGGCAAAGATATTGCAGAAAAGGTAAAAATTGAAGATAAAGCAATTGATGATATTGCAAGAAGAATCGGTGATATTGTTTGGGATTTTGAACCTGAAACTACACTTTATAAAGCTATAGAATATAATCTGGATGGATTCAAGCACAGGTATTCAAAAGAAACACAAGAAATTCTCGGGAACAAATTAAAAGATATGAAAGAAAGACTGAAAATAAGATCAGATGAAGATTTTTACGAAGAATTTCAACGACATTTCTTTGGCGGCGGTGGCGGCAAAGCACCTGCATCAAAACTTTCAAAAGACAGTGCAAAAGAAATTTTAAATAAATATCTACCGCAAGAACAACAATTAGGTGATAATTTAAAATCGGCAGATATAAAAAAAGCATACAGGCAGCTTGCAGTAAAATATCATCCTGACAAAGCCTCAAATGCAGAACAAGCTAAAAAGTTTGAGGAAATATTTAAGGAAATCTCGGAAGCATACGGAGTTTTGAAATAAAAAAGAGCCTTTAAAGGCTCTTTTTTTATTACGGTAAACAATTATTAAATATTCTACACCTATCTTCTTGTAATTGCCCTTTCAGCATATATAATAAGTGTATACTGGTAACTTATTAGAGAGAAAATATAAATAGATAAGAAGGGGTAAACATGATTAAATTTAACTATCAAAACACTGATGAAGCGGTAATAGGCAATGAGAACGGTTTAAATATTCAAGCTGAATTTGATAGTTATAAAGACAGAATAGCAAAAATTATTGCAGACTTAAACAAAAGAAAAGATAAGCCGGGTCAGTGGCTTCAATGGATGAACTTAGGCTATAATGAGGAAACTCTTTGGTATGTTAAAGAATATGCATCTATGGTGCAGGGGAGATTTGAAAATATTTTGGTCCTCGGTATAGGCGGTTCTGCTTTAGGGGGTTTAGCTGTTACAGAGGCACTTTTAAAGCCGTTTTGGAATTTGTTAACGCCTGAACAGCGTGACGGACTTCCGAGAATTTTCTTTCTTGATAATATAGATCCTGATACTATCAGCGGTTTATTGAATGTTATTGATTTAAAAAAGACACTTGTTAACGTTATTACTAAATCTGGTTCGACAGCAGAAACAATGTCGCAATTTATGATTGTAAAAAATATTCTGGAACAGGAACTCGGAGCTGATTACAGAAAAAATATTGTTGCAACTACTGATAAAAAGACAGGTATCTTAAGACAAATTGCAGAACAGGAAGGGTATAAAACATTTGTTGTGCCCGATGATGTCGGCGGAAGATTTTCTGTTTTCTCTGCCGTTGGTCTGCTGCCGTTTGCACTTGTAGGAATTGATATTGATGAAATTATTAATGGTATTAAAGATATGGATTTGGCTCTTAAAAATACCGATATTAATGAAAACATCGCAGCTCAAAATGCTTTAATTCATTATTTAATGGATACTAAAAAAGGTAAAAATTTATCTGTTATGATGCCTTATTCAAGCAGATTAAAATATGTTTCTGACTGGTATGTGCAGCTTTGGGCAGAATCTTTGGGGAAAAATAAAGATAATGAAGGTAATGATGTAAATATCGGTCCAACTCCTATCAAAGCTCTTGGTGCAACTGATCAGCACTCTCAAATTCAACTTTATAACGAAGGTCCTAATAACAAAATTATTAACTTTATAAGAGTTGAAGAATTTGATAATACACTTGAAATTCCTAATATCTTTGAATATACAGGTATAGGTTATTTGGGAGGAAAGTCAATAAATCAACTTATAAATGCCGAAGCGGATTCTACAAGAGTGGCTTTGTCAGATTATTGCAGACCAACAGTAACCATTACATTGCCGAAAGTAAACGGATATTATGTCGGACAATTGCTTTATATGTTTGAAGTTCAAACTGCAATAGCTGGTGAATTATATAACATTAATACATTTAATCAGCCGGGTGTAGAGCAGGCTAAAAACTATACTTATGCTTTAATGGGCAGAGCAGGGTATGAGGAGTCAGCTCAAGCTTTGCAGGAAAAAATGGCAATTGTTTAAATTATAATTAAGAATTAATTATGAAATTTATAAAACAAATACTTATAATAATTGTATTTTTGCTCGGGATAACAGTTTCCGCAGAAACTTTGACTGCCGGAGTTTCAAAAGTTGAAATGGTTCCGAATTCATTTTACGGCAGCTGGCGTGTAATTGCAAAGATAGATAAACAATCTTCAAACGGTATTTATTTTAAGCCTCAAACGGTTGATCTATGGAACTTATCACGTGAAGGCGACGTCATAAATTTAAACAATCCGTTTACAGGAGCGAGTGCTTCTGTTACAGTAGATTATGTAAATGGTAATATCATAAGGTTTACCAAAACCGGAGAGTATGATAATAAAAAGTTAACCGATACGGTTGATCTAAAGCTGAACGGTGACACTTTTACAGGGATTAATTCTCTGACCCTTGAAACTTTTTCAATACGGGATAAGTCTTTAATAAAAAAAGATACGGCAACGTATGTTTTAAGAGGTGAGAAAATATCCGGTTCAAGTATTACGGGAAAATGAGGAAACAGATGGCGCAATTGGAATTTGATACGGTTATATTAGGTGGAGGACCTGCAGGACTTTCAGCAGGAATTTATGCATCAAGAGGTGCGGTTTCGACAGCTATTGTTGATATAAACATGTTTGGCGGTCAGCCTTCAAATTATTTAGAATTGGAAAATTATCCGGGTTTTCAAATCGTTGGCGGATATGATTTGATGGAAAAATTTGAAGAACATGCAGATAAGTTTGGTGTAAAGAAGTTTCCTATGCAAGAAATTCAAAGTATTGATTTAAAATCAAAAAAAATTATAACAAACGAAAATGAATTTACCGCAAAAACAATTATTATTGCAACAGGTGCACAACCTATGAAATTGGGTGTTCCGGGAGAAAAAGAATTTGTGGGCAGAGGTGTTAGCTACTGCGCAGTATGTGACGGAGCTTTTTACAGAAATAAAGTTGTTGCGGTTGTAGGCGGCGGAAATGCAGCTGTTGAAGAAGCAATGTATTTGACAAAATTTGCCGATAAAGTATATCTTGTTCACAGACGTGATGAACTTAGAGCAGATAAGATTGTTCAGGAAAGAGCTTTCAAAAACGAAAAAATAGAATTTGTATGGAATTCTGTTGTAAAAGAAATTAAAGGTGAAAATTTGGTAGACACTGTTGTTTTAGAAAATGTAAAAACACATCAGATTTCTAATTTATCTGTTAACGGTGTTTTCCCTTATATAGGAATTGTTCCTAACGTTGAGCATGTATCAGGTCAGATTTTACAGGATGCAGGCGGTTTTATAGTAACTGATGAAACAATGTCAACTTCATTAGAGGGTGTATTTGCAGTCGGTGATGTTCGAAAAACCCCTCTTCGTCAGGTAATTACAGCAGCATCCGACGGTGCTGTCGGCGCAGTTTATGCAGTAAAATATCTGGAAACTCACAAAGAAGCAGAAACAGTTGTTTAACGCAAAAAAAAAAGTTGCCTAATTAGAGGCAACATTAAATAAACACGAGGATATTAAGAGAGAGAGTATAAAAAACTTTTTTATTTAATCTTGTTCAAAACAGTTGATGAACTTGATTACTATTTAATATCCAATTATTAATTTCCGTTTGATAATTTGAGATTTCCCTTACTCTTATATAAAGTAATTTTGTTTTGAGAAATTTACTTTTTTCTTTGCTTTGTTACATTTTCGTTACATTAAATATATTATTGTCAACTGCTTAAAAAGATGCTATAATCTCTCTAATGAGAGGTAGATTATGGCAGAAAATTATTCAAACAGCAAATTTAATATAATAGCTTTTCTTAAAAAAGCAGTAGCAGTTGGTGCATCTGATGTGCACTTACAAGTTGACGAACATCCGGCTATCAGAATTGACGGCAAGATTACAAAAGTAGACATGCCTGTCTTGACCGAAGATGACATTTCTATTGCGTATGATATTTTACTGCCTACACATTTTAAAGGTAAAGTTAATGCCGTATTTGACCTCGATTTTGCTTACGAAATTCATGGGGTTTCCCGTTTCAGGGTTAACTTAAGCCGTCAGTTGGGTAAAAGTGCGCTTGTAATCAGAACAATTCCTTACAGTATTAAAAGGGTTACCGAATTGACACTTCCGGAATCTATTGAGCAATTTGCAACTTTGAACAACGGATTGGTCTTGATTACCGGTCCTACAGGTTCAGGTAAATCTACTACTATTGCATCTTTGATTGATTATATTAATATCAATTATCCGAAGCATATTATTACAATTGAGGATCCTGTTGAATTTATTTTTACAAACAAAAAATCAATAGTTTCTCAAAGACAGGTGCTGATTGACACTCCGACTTTCCCTGACGGTATTAAATACGCTTTAAGACAAGATCCGGATGTTATATTCATCGGTGAAATCAGAGATAAAGAAACTGTTGTTGCCGCTTTGAAGGCAGCAGAAACCGGTCACCTTGTTTTTGCAACAATCCACACAAACGATGCTATTCAAACAGTAAACAGAATTGTAAACATGTACGAACCTTCTGACAGAGATTTTGTTCGTTCTCAATTAGCTGCTGTTCTTAGAGGTACGGTTTCACAAAAACTTATCCCTATTTCAAACGGTACAGGTCGTCGTCCGGCGTGCGAAGTGCTTGTTGTTACACCTACAGTTAAAGACTTTATTGAAAAAGATAAACTTGGTGAAATCTATGAATTAGTTAAGAAAGGTTCGTTCAATAATATGATTACAATGAATACTTCATTGTACAGATTATTTGAACAAGACTTGATTACAGAAGATATTGCGATGTCATATTCTGATAACAAGAATGAATTGCAGCAAATGTTCAGAGGTGTATTCCACGGAACATTCGGTCCTTCGGGAAAATAAAATTAAATTAAATATAAATTATATTGAGATAGTTGTATGAACAATTTTGTTACGGATGCAATTAATCTTAAGTCCTATAATTTGAGTGAAGCTGATAAGATTATCGTTATGTATTCAAAAGAAAAAGGGCTGATAAGAGGGGTTGCAAAGGGAGTAAAAAAGCCAAAAAGTAAGCTGGGTGCAAGAATGGATTTGCTTGTTGCCAATAAACTTATGCTTTACAAAGGTAAGAACCTTGACAGAATTTGTCAGGCTGAGGCTTTAAATACCTTTCACAAAACACGCCAGAATATGGATAAAATTTTTTATTCACTTTATATAACAGAAATTGTTAATAACTTTGGTGTAGAAGATGATCCGTGTTCTACAGAGATTTATGATTTACTCTATACGGCTTTGGACAAAATCTCAAATTCTGATGATACAGTTCAAATTCTTATTGCCGTTATTAAATTTCAGCTGAAAATGATGCAGATTTCAGGTTTTGGTATTGAGCTTGAATCTTGCCTTTGCTGCCGTGAAACCATTAAGGACAAAAACATGTACTTCTCACCTCAAATGGGTGGAGTAATTTGCGACGGGTGCAATGAAACTTTTAAGCTGCGTACAGTTATGCATCATAAATTAAGGGATTTTTTAAATGCATGTTTGCAGTTTGACTTCAATTATAAATCCGAATATGAGGATAAAGCAACGGAAAAAGTTTGTATGGTATGCTTTGAACTTTTAAAGGAGTATATAAACATACACTCCTCTAAAAAATTTAATTCAACCAATATTCTTCAGGACATAAAATAATATTCTTATTTGCATTTAGTTTTACCGTTCCAGCTAAGGTCATTACATTTTAAATAATCCATATTTTCGTTATATATTACCCATGCAGTGCAGCCGTAACCGTTTCCTGTCCCTGTTTTCTCAAGGTTACATCTGTTATCAAAAGTACTGTTTCCTGTTGCTTCGGCTAATCCGCCCGGAACCAGTCCGTATTTTGTAAGTACAAACCAGAATACATCTTTTCCTGTCGCATTTGGAGGCTTGCTTCCGTTTACATCATAAAAAACTTCACCGCAGCTGTTTTGTAAAGCTTTCGTATTCCCGAAATTTTTATTACATTCAGGGCTGGTTATCCAAAATGCGTTTATAGTACTTCCGTCAGCCAGTTGCATTATTGGAGTCCAATTTTTATTAGGAGTTCCGTCAAGAGAACTTCTTTTGGTGGTGCCCATACAAGCAACTCCTGCTTCACATTTTTTTACTACCTGTAGTTTTGAACCAAGTTTCTCAGCAAGGATATCTATTCCTTCTCGTGAATTACTCACATCAGCATCTGAGCTTCCATCAGGTGTTGCTGAAATTTTTAATCCCCAATCCGAGATTTCACCGTGTTCTTGTATTGCCATAATAAGTGCCTGGTTCATTACACTGTTAAATTTTTTTAATTTTGCGACTGTTTCTTTAGTTTTGTGTTCAGCAATCAATGACGGCATTGTCATTGCCGCAACTACTCCAATTATACCAAGAGTAATCAAAACTTCGGCAAGAGTAAACGCAAAAAATCTTTTCTTAATATCGTGATGCATAACATCACTAATATAACATATTTTTTCAGAAAAGTAAAGTGTTTTGTTTGAAACTATTCTGCCGCCTGTCTTTTCGGGGGGGGGGCAACTCTTAATGCTTCTCTTATCATAATTCCAGCCTCCTTTTTTTTTATTATTTATCATTTTCAATATTTTGTCAATAATTGTAAATATTAATTTAAAATTAATTTCAATGACTTTTCTAAAAATAACGTTAAAATTAAACTATAAGGTTATGTAAAAAAGGAGTTGATTTGTATGCCAGATTTTGAAAAGTTTACTAATTATTCTCAAGAGATATTGAATTCAGCAGGTGCTATAATGCAATCGCATAAAAATTCCGAATTGCAGCCTGCACATATTATGCTCGCTATGATTAAAGGTGAAGGGATAATCAAGGATTATTTAACTGAATTAAAACTTTTAAATCAAGGATTTATTGATAAGGTTGTTAGCGTTATTAATTCTTTTCCTACAATATCAGGACCTCCGTCCGGTCAGGTGTTTTTGTCTGCACAGACTTATCAGCTTTTAAATCTTGCAGGTCAACAGGCGGAAGAATTCAAGGATGAATACATTGGTATAGAATGTATTCTCGTTGCAATGACCAAATTGGATAACAGTGAAATGCAGCTTCTTTTAAGAAATTACAATGTAAACACAAACACTGTTTTAAATGTAATGAAGAAAATAAGAGGAAATAAAAAAGTGGATAATAAAAATGCAGAAGAAAATATGAAAGCGCTTGAAAAATATTCAACAGACTTAACAGCGCTTGCCAGAAAAGGAAAGTTAGATCCTGTTATAGGTCGTGACGAAGAAGTCAGACGTATAATTCAGGTATTAAACAGACGTACAAAAAACAACCCTGTTCTAATAGGTGAACCGGGTGTTGGTAAAACAGCCATTGTTGAAGGGCTTGCCCAACGTATTGTAAGGGGTGATGTCCCTGAAAGTCTAAAAGATGTTAAATTAATCTCGCTTGATTTAGGAGCTCTTGTAGCAGGTGCTAAATTCAGAGGTGAATTTGAAGAACGTTTGAAAGCAGTGTTAAAAGAGGTGGAAGAATCAAACGGTGAAATTGTAATGTTCATTGATGAACTTCATACAGTTGTAGGCGCCGGAGCTACAGAAGGTTCTATGGATGCAGGAAACCTCTTGAAACCTATGCTTGCACGTGGTGTTTTACGAACTATCGGAGCTACTACAATTAACGAGTACAGAAAATATATTGAAAAAGACCCTGCGTTAGAAAGACGTTTTCAGCCGGTAATGGTTGGTGAGCCTTCTGTTGAAGACACAATCAGTATATTAAGAGGATTGAAGGAAAAATATGAGGTTCATCACGGTATACGTATTTTGGACAGTGCTCTTATTCAAGCTGCAAAACTCTCAGACAGGTATATTACTGACAGATTTTTGCCTGATAAAGCTATTGATTTGATTGATGAAGCTGCTTCTTCTTTGCGTATTGAAATAGATTCAATGCCTGAGGAAATAGATAAAATGATGCGCCAAAAAATTCAATTGGAAATCGAACGTGAAGCCTTAAAAAAAGAGGATGACGATGAAGCAAGAGCTAAAGTTGCTGATATTTCCAATCAAATTGTTGAACTTGATGAAAAAATATCAAAAATGAAAACTCAATGGGAACAAGAAAAGGCTTCAATTGTGGGCGAAGCAGGTATTAAAGAAGAAATTGATAAAGTCAGAAACAAAATAGAAGAAGCCGAACGAAATGTTGACTTACAAACTGCTGCAGAACTAAAATACGGTAAGCTTATGGAACTTGAAAAACAGTTAAAGGCTATACAAAATAAAGAAAAAACATCAAATCAACTTTTAAAAGAAGAAATTGATGAAGACGATATTGCAAATGTTGTAAGCAAATGGACAGGTATTCCTGTTAACAAGCTTGTTGAAAGTGAAAAACAAAAACTTATTAATATGGAGGACATTCTTCATAAACGTTTAATCGGTCAGGAGGAAGCTGTAGAAGTCGTTGCTGATTCTATCCGCCGTGCACGTTCAGGCTTGAAAGATCCAAAACGGCCTATAGGTACATTTTTATTCTTAGGTCCGACAGGTGTTGGTAAAACTGAACTCGCAAAATCACTTGCAGAATTTATGTTTAACGATGAAGATGCATTAATCCGTATTGATATGTCTGAGTATATGGAAAAACATAATGTTTCAAGACTTGTCGGAGCTCCTCCGGGATATGTCGGTTACGATGAAGGCGGTCAGTTGACAGAAGCTGTAAGAAGAAAACCATATTCTGTTGTGCTTTTTGATGAAATTGAAAAAGCTCACCCTGATGTTTTCAACATAATGCTTCAGATATTTGATGACGGCAGATTGACTGATTCTAAAGGAAGAACCGTTGATTTTAAAAATACTCTTATTATTATGACAAGTAATATAGGAAGTGACATTATTCTTGAAAATACATTAAACAGCCTTGTTTCAAAAACTGACTTTGAAGAAACCAAAAACAAAGTTATGGAAGTTTTAAGAAGCAGATTTAAACCTGAATTCTTAAACAGAATAGATGAAACAATTTTCTTTAAGGCTTTAAATTTACAAGAATTATCTCAAATTGTAGATATTCAAATGGATTACCTGAGAAAACTCTTGAAAGATCAGGAAATTGATATTGAAATCACTCCTGAAGCTAAAGAATTCCTTGCCACACGTGGCTTTAACCCTGTATACGGCGCAAGACCGCTAAAACGTGTAATCAGACAATTGATTGAAAATCCGTTATCAAAACAAATTCTTTCACAAAAATTTCTTAGAGGCGACAAGATAATTATTGATGTTGATAATGATGAAATCGTCTTCAAAAAAGAAGCTTAATAAATATTAAAGGAACGGTTATGCCGTTCCTTTTTTATTTGTCAATCCATATGTTAAATTCCAAATTATCTTTTTCAGGCAGAATTTCAACCTCTTTGCCTCTGAATACAACTCCGCAATAATTAAAAAATTGTGCTGTTCTTTTACCCTTGTATTTTAGAATATCAAAACCATTGATAGAAACAGGGCTTGTAGTCTCAATTACTTTGCCGTCAATATTTTTTAATCTGAATTTTTTGAAATCTATTTGAGCATTATCATAAGCCCAGCCGTTGTCGCTTACATAATCGACAACACCATATATTGGTGTCCCTTTTTTAATATATAATTTTCCGTTTTTGTATACATCTTTAACCACAGAGAATTTTATTTTATCGCCGACTTCAATTTCATCATAACAGGTTGAAATTTTTTGTGCAGGCTTTATTTTTATCGGAGTTTCCTCTGAATTTATAAAATCGCTAAAGAACACAACCAATTTAGTTTTTTCAGGCTTAAGAATGACTTCACCGCCTCTTATAAATCCTACAACAGGTACAAGTCCGTTATTAGCAAGTTCTTGATATTTTTTGTGTTCTCCGCCTTTTATGTATATTTGACCGCTTAATCTTTTATTGGAATTTTTATATTTGAAGTTGTCAATATATAGTGTTGCCTGTTCGCCTGCAAAACCGTTCGGTTTTAGTTCTCTAATAATACCTGTTATTATTTCTCCTGAATTAACATCCTTAAAATCAACGGCATTACCTTCTTTCAGGTTTTTGTCCGCTGTTGTGATTTTGCTCACAGGAGTTATTGTAACAGGAACTTCCTCAGCGAAAGAGGCAATTCCAGTTAATAAAATACATGCAGTAATAATTTTTTTTATCATTATATATTTTCCTGTTGTTTCATCTGACGTCTTTTTTGTTTTTGTTGAAATTCTCTGATTTCTTTTGCCATACTGTATTCAAAATTTTTGAATGACGGTGATTTTGTAAGAGGAGAATTCAAATATTGAGGATATTTAACATAAATATATTTATACATATCAATAAGTCTTTTAGAACCTTTCGGGTGTAAATATGTAAATCCCCAATCCCAAACAGGTTCTCCAAAGATTTTATTTCCCATTGTAATGGCAGCAATCGGGTCGTATCCTGCTTTTACCATATAATCAATACCGTTAAGATCGGCTTTTTGTTCATATTTTTTTGAATTAGAATTTATTGCCATATATTTCATCATCCCGCCATAAGCTTCAACTGAATGTGCTATTTCATGGGATAGTACATAAGCAAGTTCATCATCGTTATCTATGTAGAAAAACATTCCTTCATGAATAACAACTTTTTTATCATAAAGTGAAGAATAAGCCTCTATAGTCTTTTTGCTGTCTACAAAAATAGGTATACGTCTTGGTATTTTGTTATCAAGCATAATTTTTTGTCCTACCAGAATAACTTTTTGTTCGTCAATACCTTTCTTTTTCCAGAAGTTGTCCATATTAACGCCACGAATAACCATAATTTCTTCAGCAAACGAGCATGTTCCGATTAAAAGCACACCCAGCAGTAATAAAATCTTTTTCATAATATTTCCTCTTATTTTATATACGTGATAATGTTACTATATTTTTTATATATTTGCAAGTCCAATGTAAAACTTTTATAAGGATATTTAAATTTGTATTTTTCAATGCTATAATGTCCCTACACAGATAAGATTTATGGGAGAGAAAATATATGTGCGGAATAGTAGGATATGTAGGTAAAAGACCTGTTGTGGATATTTTAGTTGACGGTCTTGAACAACTTGAATACAGAGGTTATGATTCTTCCGGTGTTGCAGTAATGTGCGATACTGACATAAAGGTATATAAAGCTATAGGTAAATTACAGAATTTGCGTGAAGAATTAAAAGGACATGTAAGTGAATATTCAAGCTCTACAATGGGTATCGGACATATCAGATGGGCAACTCACGGTGCACCTACTCTGTTGAATGCTCATCCGCATACTTGTACATGCGGAAACCTTGTAGTTGTTCATAACGGTATTATTGAAAACTATAAAGAATTAAGAGAAGAATTATCAAAAGACGGCTGTGTTTTCCGTTCTCAGACAGACACTGAGGCGGTAGCGCATCTTGTTGCAAGAAAATATGCAGAAACCCAAGATTTGACAGAGGCTGTAAGACTTGCATCAGAAGAAATAGAAGGTGCGTATGCATTATGTGTAATGCACAACAACTGTAAAGACAAACTTGTTATTACAAAACGAAATGCGCCGCTTCTTGTAGGAGAAGGCGACGGTGAATATTTTGCGGCATCTGATGTTCCTGCAATTATTAAACACACAAAGAAAGCTATTTATTTAAATGATAATCAAATTGCGACATTAACGCCTGACAGTTTAAATATTATTGATATCGAAGGTAATAAGATTACTCCTAAGGTTGAAGTTCTTCCATGGGAGCCTGTAGCTTTAAGCAAGATGGGATATAAACATTTTATGCTTAAAGAAATTCATGAACAGCCTGATGTTATTAGAAACATACTTGTAGGCAGACTTCATGCACCTGACGAAAATATTATACTTAACGAAGTTAAGTTAAATAAAGAAACTTTGAAAAATTTAAACAGAATTCAAATTATTGCATGCGGAACATCTTTACACGCTGCAATGATTGGAAAATATCTGATTGAAAGTTTTTGCGGTATTGCGGTTGATGTGGAAGCTTCAAGCGAATATATTTACAGAAAAACAGTTACTGATGGACATACTCTTGTAATAGGTGTATCTCAATCCGGTGAAACAGCGGACACTTTGACTGCTATTAAACAGGCAAAGGCAAAAGGTTCGCATATTTTAATCATTACAAACAGACCAGACAGTGCCATGGCAAGAGAAGCTGACAGCTTAGTGCCTGTAAATGCGGGAATTGAAGTTTCTGTTGCAGCAACAAAATCATATATTGCACAGTTAATGGCATTTTATCTCCTGTCTTTATATATGGCAGAAATTAAAGACAGTATAGCAGCATCAACATTAACATCCTTAAAAGCAGAATTGATGGTTTTACCTCAAAAGATTGAGCAAATTCTTGCTCACAAAGAAAATATTCAGGAAGTTGCAAAAGTATATGCTAACACTAAAGATTTTATTTATATAGCAAGAGGTATTAACTTCCCGACAGCGCTTGAAGGTGCTTTAAAATTGAAAGAAATCAGCTATATTAATGCAACCGGATATCCTGCCGGTGAATTGAAACACGGACCTATTGCAATGCTGGATGAAACAATGCCTGTATTATCAATTTTGATGAACGGCTCTGTTTATGAAAAACTGCTTTCAAACAGCGAAGAAGCAAAGGCAAGAAACGCAAGAATGATTGCCTTAACAAATTCTAAAGATGAAAAGCTTAATGATTTGTTTGAACACATTATCAGAGTGCCTGATGTTCAGGAGCTTTTCTCGCCGATTATAGCAATGATACCATTGCAGCTAATAGCTTATTATATTGCGGAATTTCTCGGCAAAGACGTTGACCAGCCGAGAAACCTTGCAAAATCAGTTACGGTTGAATAATAAAAAGAGCCTTTTAAGGCTCTTTTTTATTTGCACTTAGTTTTACCGTTCCAGCTTAAATCATCACATTTCAAATAATCCATATTTTCATTGTATAATACCCAGGCTGTGCAAGCATACATTAGCTCTCCTGTAAAACCGGGATAAGGAGGGGACGTAATTTTTTTGTTGCAGGCTTTTTCAAATTGATGAGCATCATCTTGTACTCCCCAGGGAATTAATGACGTTTTTGTTACATAAAAATGAAATCTGTCACGACCATTTTCATTTGGCAGTTTATTGCCGTTTAGGTCAATACTAATCTGTCCGCAAGTATTTTTTAATGCTGTATTTTGATTATCATAAGTAAAGTTAGAAGTACATTTACTGTTCCAATTCCTGAATGTAACACGTGTACCGTCAAGTAATATAACACTTCTTGCTGTGCTTTTAGGTCGTAAATTTGTATTAGGGTTGCAAACTTTATTTATTGAAGCTTGGTCCATATCAATACAGTTTTCCGAAAGTTTTAGATATTTTGCAAACTTGGTTGCCATTTGATAATGGCTTATTTCATCATACATTCCTGCCATTCCCCATTCATCAGGTGTTCCGTTTTCCGCAACTGCCATAATAAATGCCTGACTGAGAGATGAATAAACCTTTTTTAACTGTGAAACCCGTTCTTTATCTTGTTTATCCTGAATAAGCGACGGCATTGTCATTGCCGCAACCACACCAATAATGCCGAG
>ULOI01044399.1_pt1 | contig 15585 bp, 16 predicted proteins | sample 1952231 | NCBI WGS metagenome assembly ULOI01 (sample SAMEA4835593, study PRJEB28245) | human gut metagenome | biome: gut microbiome; material: fecal sample | place: Denmark | collected 2008
GCGAGTCTAAGCTTGCAATCAACTCTACAGCGGTTGTTGTAACCGCTGGTTGCGCAGTTAACTTGAAGTTCGCTGCTGGCGTAGGTACAAACGCTGCTACTGCGTTCCGTATCTATCGTACAAAGGTTGGTGGTACCGCTACTGGCGAGTTCTATCCTCTCTTCGAGGTAGCTGCTTCAGAACTCACCGCAGGTTACGACGGAGCTACAGCAGGTCTTGTTCGCGATGTAAACCACTTCCTTCCTGACTGTGACCAGGCTATGCTTGTACAGTTTGACAATGAGGTTGTTGAGTTCGCACAGCTTGCTCCGCTCATGAAGATGGATCTTGCCGTTCTTAGTCCAGCGTTCCGCTTTATGGTTCTCCTTTATGGTACACCATTCTTGTACGCTCCTAAGAAGATGGTTCGCTTCATCAACATTGGTCCCAAAGCCTAATTAAGTGTGAAACAATAGTTATAAACTGGAATCGGGGGTGGGTGAGATGCCCTACTCCCTTTTCTTTTAATAGTGAATCAAAATGAGAATTAAGTCAAAGAATTCGAACATCGCTTCTATGAAGTTGATCGTTCCTGTTGATGGAATTATTACTATCGACGAAAAAGGTGAAGTAGAGGTTTCAACTGCTTGTGCAGAGCTTCTTGTAAACAACACTAACGACTGGCAGTATGCCGAGGGATCGGACGCTGAAGGTAAGGGTGGCGACGATGAGAATGACGACGCAGAGGGCGCAGAAAACGATGCTAAGAACGAGCGTGAATTACTTGAGGAAAAGGTAAAGAACGCAAAGGTGGCAGAGTTGAAGGAAATGTGTTCTGAGTTAGGCTTCCCTGAAGAGGAGTGGAAGAATCTTAACAAGTCGCTTCTCGCAGCGTACATTCTGAAGAAGTATGACGAGACTGACGAGGTTGAAGATGAAATCGAAGACGAAGAGGAAGACTAATAAATAGATTGTGAACATTTGTTTTGATATATGCCTAGTTTAAGATTAAAAATACAATACAATAAGAATACGGGAGCTATTCTTTCCCCTACAGAGTTGAGGGAAAATTATCTCTTTGGTATTCCTATGTGTTCTACTGATGGAACGAAGATGAGTTCTTCATCAATCCTTCAGCACATTCTCAGTGCTCAAACGCTAGTAGAAAATCTTTTTAGTTTGAAACTATTGAAGCAAGTTATTGAAGAAAATCGTGACTTCATTCGACAGGAATTTATGTCCTGGGGATATATCAGAACAATGTATCCAATCGCTTTTATAGATAATCTAGAAGGATGGATAAATGGCGTTTGTCAAATAACCTATCCTCGTGAGTGGTTATCTATCAAAAAACAAGAAGATGTAGCTGTATATCGAAATGTCTATCTGATTCCTAATACGGGAGGAAAAGATGGAGCTAGAATGACTCAAAATTCCCTTGTGTATAACGGATTGAGTCCGCACCTCGGATGGTTCGGTCAGTCTTATATACCTAACTATTGGCGACCACGCTATATAACAGGATGGGATAAAGTTCCTGCTGATTTATTTGAGTTTGTTGCCAAGGCAGCTGCCATAAATGTTTTAGCGGTTATCGGTGATGTCTTATATGGCATTGGTATAACATCGCTTTCAATTACGCTCGACGGAGTAAGTCAGAATACTCCTCTTGCTCGTAGCGGTCAAGGCGGTTTGTTTGCTGGAAGAATTAAAACATACATAGATGATATGAATAACAGACTTCTTCCAGTCTTGAAAAGTAAGTATCGTGGAATTCCTTTTGAAGTATTGTAATGAGCGGTAAGAGTATTATAACAGACAAGCCAGTAGCGTTTCAAACGCCACCTGCTTCAACTAGTCCTCGTGTCGGTTGGGATGTAGATAGATTCGAAACCTTAATCCAGACTCAGGGTTATGATGCTTTTATAGATCGTGCGTTCCGTTGTCCTTGTGCCGATAAGACTTCAGGACAAGCATTATCTACTTGTAAGAATTGTCTCGGAAGAGGTTGGTTCTTCGTAGATAGAACGGAAACAAGATTGATTGCTCAACGCATGGATTCTAAAAAGCAATACGCTGAATGGAGTGAAATTAACAGAGGAACTGCTTCGATAACTACCAGAGGGATTGATAAGTTAGGGTTCATGGATAGGGTGATACTAACTCAACTTGAGGAGTATTTCAGCGAAATCATTAGACCTATTTTCTATAAGGGTGAAATTGTAGCTTATCCTGTTTATGAGCCACTAAACATTTCTAGTATGTACTTATTCGCTTCAGACGGAGAACCGCTTATACCGCTTGATAGCAGTATGTACACTGTAGATAAGAACAGAATCGTTTTCAATTTAGGAATTCAAGACCTCATTGAAGTTAGCGATTTTAACATCTCTTCAGTGTCAGAGATTCCGATAAGCATTTCGGTACGCTACTCTCATTATCCCGTTTATCATGTAATCGATATAAATCGAGAACTGATGAAAGTTAGGGAAGGAAAGTTCTGCGGTGTTGATGACGAAAAGCTGAGACAGATGCCTATAAATGTAATGGCTCGTAAGGCTCACTTCATATTCGACGCTCAAAAGTGGGGAGCAGAAAGTTTTGACAATTCAGTAATTTCTCAACGATGAATCCAATAATCATAGATTTAAGCGGTTTGAAAGGTCAGTTCGGTATAAGCGACCAACAAGTTGACCAATTGACGGAGACTTGCGTTAATGCAGTCACCGCTTCTGTCTATGCTAATTGGCAAGCAATAGCTAAACAAAGACTTCATGCCACTTTACCAGAATATGTTCAAAACATAATAAGGGTTGATAAAGGTAGATTTGAAAAGGCGATTGTTCTGACTGGTATTTTACCTAATATGATAGAACAAGGAGCTAGTCCTTTCGATATCAAAGAAGGATTTAAGAAGTCTTCAAAGGTAAAATTCACAATTGCTAAATATAGCAAAAAAGGGAAACAAATAGCTGCTGGCGGTGCTTGGTATTTAACAATCCCGTTCAGAATAGGTGTCCCAGGAACTCTGGGTCAAGCAGGTTTTAGTGGACAAATGCCTGACGAAGTTTATCAGGTTATGCGTAAAAAAGGCGGTGGTGTATTAAGTGTTCATGAGATCCCGTCGCCATACGATATTCCTAAAAGCCGTGCTGCAATTGCTGCTGGTCCTAATAATCCATATTACGCTCAATACACTCACAAGAATAGTATCTATGAAGGAATGACGAAGCGTACTGCTCAATATGCAAAGACTTCTCAAAATACATACGGAACATTCCGTAGAGCAGGAGCTAACAGCGATCCGTTGAGTTGGATACATAAGGGATTTTCTCCTTACAATATTGCGGGAGCAGCGGTACAACATACAGATGTAGATACAATAGTAGAAAACGAAGTAACAACTTTCTTAGAAACTATATTATGAGTCAAGGAATGTTATTGCCGGAATTCGTGATTCAAAAGACTTTGGTATCGATAGTTGAATTGTTACGCAAAGATCTAGCTGAAAACTCGGCTGATGAAAAGAATTCCATATTATATAAGATTATGGGGTTAGATGAAGAGGGTGAACCGCTTCAGCTTAATCTTTATAATGTGTTCAAGCAAGCAAAGAAAATAATAACAACTCCTAATAATCTGAGTGTGAATTTCGGATATAATCAGGAAGTTGCTAATATAATATCGCTTCACATACTTCTTCCGTCAGAAAACGGAAAGATGACAATAGGAGCAGATGAGGGGTATTTATCAGACGATATTATTGAAGATGGGAAAAAGGTAGGTACTCAAGAGTATTTCACTCAGATGTTTGACACCACTTATCAGATAATGATTACTTCTAATAATTCAGCGGAAGTAAGCGTAGTGTATAACATCCTTAAATCCATGCTTCTCATGCTTGTACCCCAACTTGAGATAGCTGGTCTTCGCTTACCTACACTCAGCGGTAACGATGTGGTAATGCAGGATGATTTAGTGCCTGTTCCTCTTTTTCATAAAGTAATAAACATATCTTTTACATATGAACATAATGTGCCAAAGATGCTTGCGGAAAAGGTTGCTAGAAACTTTTATTATCAATGGCGATTAGTATCTCCATACGATGATAATTCTACAAAGGCAATTATTAGTAATGATGAAAAGTAAATACAGTTTTTCACTATATATTTAACGATAAAATTATGTCAACAGTAGTAAATTTTCAAGGCAAAAAGTGCATCGAGCCAGGATCATATGCTGCAGTTGTGTACAATCCTACTTCGGTAGTTAATGTTGCTGAGTTTGGCAATGTTATGATTATCGATACTGGTTTGTCATTAGCTACAGTCAATGGTCAGCAGACAGAGTTTGCAGGAGGTTCGGGTGTAAAGGGCGAACTGAATAAGGGACTGAAGTCCGTTTATCAGTTTGACAATTACGAAGATTTCCTAGCGTTCATGGGCGGTGGTCTTGTTGGCGACATTGCTTACAAGATTTTTACTCCTCGTGATGGCGTAGCTGGCGCACCGAAATTATTCTATGTTCGTGCCGCTACCACTACTGCTGCTAAGATCACCTTAACACTCAGCGAGGGTAACACTTTGGTGTTCACTTGTAAGAATGAAGGTTTAGCAGGTAATGGTATAGCGGTCGACGGAACAGTTAAGGTAGGTTATGCTGCCAAGGTTATCGCAGGTGATAGTCTCAAAAAGTTTAAGATTCAGATCATCAAGGGTACTTACAAGGGAGCTGATGAGTATGGGGAGCCTTATGGAGCTTATTCATTAGCAGAGTCTACTCCCGATATTCTCGCTGAGTCTGATGATCTTGGAACGCTTGGCGAAGCATACGAGTGGGCAATGAATGATAAGGTTATTTCAGCTAACTTTAATGTAAGCAAGACAGGAACCGATTCAACTGCTCTCAAGGTAATAACTCAAACACTGGCTAGTGGAGGTACTACCACATTCTTGAACGACGGAGAATACGCTGATGTTCTTGAAGCAATTGAGGAGTTAGATATCACTTTCTTCTTGTGCACTAACAAGAACGCTTCTGCTGGAGCTGGAGTGAACGCTGAAACCAATGGAAAGTTGTTCACATTCATTAAGCAGGATGCTAAATTCAGCGAGCATATGTTTGTTCCTGGTGGTGAGGATGATACTGATTTGTTTGGTGATTCAAACTCTTCTCAGAGCATTGCTAAATACTTCAACAGCGATCAGGTAGTAGTGGTTCACGGAGCACCTATTGTTAATCGTAAGGATGGCAACGGCACTAAGAAACTCCCTACTATTTATCTCGCAGCTGCTATAATGGGTCTGAACGCAGGTATGGCTGCTCAAACTCCTTTAACATTTAAGCAGGTAGGTTATCAGAGCTTTGCTTATGACTTGAAGAAGAGAGAAAGAGAAAAGGCTCTTCAGGCTGGTATTATGCATGTTCGTAATGTTAGCGGTTATTGGTGCGTGAACCAAGGTGTAACTACATTACAGAATAATAAGCAGACTATCGCTCCAGATGGTCAGAGTCTTGAGTTATCAATTTCTTTGATTAAGGCTCAGATCAACAAGGAGTTAATCCTCGAGGGTCAGGTTAGATTCACAGGAAATACAGCTGCTCAAGCTAGTCCGGAATCGGTGAAGAATTTCACTGAAACTAAACTTGCTTCGTTAGTTGCTCGTCCTGGTGAGGATAATCTTTTGATTTCGTGGAAGAATGTAGGAGTTACGGGAAGAAATGGTGATTACTTTATCACATATGACTTTGTTCCTAATGTTCCTGTAAATAAGACATTCTTCATAGGTAACATGTTAGATTTCACATTTTAATTTGAAATAAGTTATGGTAAAGAATGAAAAAGTAATGACTGCACCCATTGCACTTATTCAAATCAATGGTGTGACATGCGGTAAAATGAAGAATGTTCGTATTACTGAATCTATTCGTCGTGGTCGTGTAACTGGACTCGGTACACTTACACCTTCAGAGCTTCCTGCTTTGGAGTGGCAAGGTAGTTTATCTTGTTCATCATACACTATCAACTTCAATCTTTTGAATAATGTTTCAAAGAAAGGTACTTTTCGCAACGCTGCTACGATAAACGAGTGGTCTAACATGATTCTCATGCAAGAGGATGGTTTGGAGATCGCTATTATGCGTAAGGTAAAGGATGGTGAAATCAATCCTGAAACGGGAATGGTTAATACTAAACTTGAAACATTTGCAAAGGTAACAGGAGCGTTTGCTACTCGTGAAGGATTCGATATCCAGGAAGGACAGATTTCGGGACGAGATACTGAATTTGAGTACACTACTCCTATTCTCTACAATACTGTACAAGTTTAAGGACTATCTCAAACAATACAGTTATAAGAAAAGCACTACTCTCTGCGTAAGGGTAGTGCTTTATTTTATGTTAATATAAATTGTAAAATTATGATTGAAAGAGAAATTGCGATTAACTTCAACGGAAAGAAGTTCATCATCAAGTATCCAAATGTTGGACAGCTTATGGATATTGAGTCATTAAAGGTAGCGTTGACTGGAGGTAAATACGGCACATTTGCAGCATCCGGAATTAAGTCGATGTACTTTGTACTAGATATGGTTGATGCAATCGCCTTCATGAGTGTAATGTGCCCACGATTGAAGAATTTCATAACCGAGGAAGACGAGACTACAGATTACACTCAGATGAATCCTGAGAGCGTTAAGCCTATTGTAGATATTTACAAGAGTCAGGTGCTCCCTTGGTATAATAAAATCATGAACCAACTTTACGCATCAGCAAATGAAGCAGTCATCGAATCAGAGAGTCAGCGAGCTGAGGCAGGAGACGAGTAATTTCTTGACCGAACGGCACCATAGCTTTATTCTAGATTATTGGTGGCGTAAGAAACACGATATTCCATTTGGGTCATCTGCTCATAGAGAAATGAATTTTATAGACATGCTAATTGAATATCAAGAGGAGATTGAGATTAAGCGTATGAGAATTCAAGCTATGAGAAAAGAAGAAGAGGAACTAATGGGAGACGAAGCGGAAAATGTTGTTCATATGACTCAGCAAGAGATTGATGATGAATACGATAAATTAGATTTAGAAAATTTATAATAAAATGAGCGATGTTATAGTAAGAATACAAGGGGGAGGTTCTGGCGGAGGAGGTAATAATCCTCATACACCACCGCCAACTCCTCCAACTCCTCTGCCAAATACTCCAACCGATCCAGCAGGTAGTGGTACTCCTATTGCGCCAGATAATCGCCTTGTAGAAGATATTCGTAGAGCGATAATGGCTCGAGGAGCTGTTTACATTCCTACAAACAATACTTACAAGCCGATAATTTCTCAGATAGAGCAACAACAGCGTCTAGCTATCAACGATAGTGTTCACAAGAAGTACGAAGACAAGCGTTGGGAGATTTACGGAAAAAGAGACGAAGTAATTGACCAGCAAATAAAAGCAGGTGCTACTGATGAGCAAATAGGTATAGCAGTAAAGGATTTTGACCGAGAACTCGATGCTCTTGATAGAGCTGAGGAAGCTGAAAAGAATCAGAAGCAAGATGAATTAACCAGAGCCATTGAAGAACTTACAGAATCTATCAACAGAACTGGTTCATTGAATCCTAACTCATATTTAGGAGAACTCCGTCAACAGCGTCAAGAAGCTATCTTTGAGCGTGATAACGCTGAAGATGAAGAAACAGCAAAGGCTGCTGCTCAAAGGGTTCAGGAAATAGATAAACAAATCAGAGATATTACCGATGGTCGTGTTGAAGAAGCTGGAGTTAATTTCGGTTCCCGAGTTCTTCAGACAATATTAGGTGCTGACCAACTTATTAAAGGCATTGCCGGAAAGAATATCGGCTCAACAATAATGGGAGCAGGTCAATCTGTTACCGCTTTGTTGGGTGCTAGCGATGAGACAGCTGCTAAGACATTGGCGTGGCTTACTCCTGTTGCTGGACTCTTTTCTGTTTTTCAAGAAGAAGCTCAGCGTTCAGATCAAATGGCTGGTCTTGCCGCTTTAACGAGAAATATGTATGGCGGCAACATGAGGGACGCTAGAACGAAGATGTACACCAACCTTTGGAATTTTGATCCTGGAACTGGTGTAGATATGAGTGAGCTAGGGTTATCTGTTCCTAATTTCGCACAATCAGCTGAAAGAAGAATTTCTCAGAGAGGAATAGCTGAATATGGCGTAAGCGAAGCATATTTTCAAGAAGCGTTAGAAAGGGTTTTTTCTCTCAATAGAGGAAGCTTGGGAGATGCAGGAAAATACGATCGCTATGGAATGACTGGAACAGAAGCTATTGTAGATTTGGTTCAAAGGCTTGAAAGGATAAGTAATAGCGGAGTCTCTCAAGGCAATTATGCTAGGGTTCAGGAATATTTAGGTATTCAGCAAGACCTCATGGCTAATTATATGAGATTTTCAGATAAGCCGTCTCAAATGAACGCTAATCGCGATATTACTGCTTTTGCTAGTTTGGAAGGATATACAGTAGATAGTCGCACAGCAGGAGACATTAAGGCTGTTCAAAATATGCTACTTAATCCTCAAAACGATAGGATGAAAGCTATTTTATATGGCGTAGTTGAAAAGGCTGTTCCTGAATATAATGGACAAAGTGTACGAGGAAGAGTTGATTTAATAGATCAAATCTTACATGATGAAAAATATCAAGGTATAATCGAAAAAGCTCTCATTGGACAAATGACATCTATGTATGGAGGGTTTGATTCACCTATGGGATATTTGATGATTCAAAGTATGCTTCAAGGAATAGAAAGTCCAGAAAGGAGGAAGGCTATTTGGGAAGGGATTCGAAGTGGTAAGGCTGGAGAAATACTTTCTTCTGGTTATGAATATAGTAATCCTTCTGGTGCTATGAGTAATGAAGCTGTTAAAAAATATGTTAAAGACATAGAGGGTTATGTATCATCTCTTAGTTCAAGCGTTACTGAAATGAGCGATGCAGTATTTAACGCAGCTTCTTTTTTAGAGAAGATGTTCAATAAAATGAGTGACGGAATAAGATTGTTAACTGAATAAGTATGTCTCAATTTACTTTATATCACAATAATAATAATTTGAAGACGCTTTCAGATTACATGGAAGCTAATAGAATTATTGGAATATCTGTAGACGATCTCTTCGATTATAAATATAATGATACGAAGAGTAACAGAGATTTATTCTTTGAACAAATGTCTACAGAAGAGAAAGCGTTATATTCAAAAGAGCTTGGTAAAACAAAGGACGATCCCGCTATAACAGCTTCTGATTTGAAGAGCGATATGACTCTCCCTTGTCCTTGTATTTTCAAAATTGATTCTAAATACATAACTAGGGAGATAGCCATTTCTCAGACTAATTTTCAAGCAAGCGCAGACGACATCTATGCTTTTGAAAATTCTCATATTCAAAACATATTGAATAATGAGGGTTATAACATACAAAGGTACGCTAAAAAAGTAGCTCCGAGTTGTTCGGTTTGGGGATGGTTCAAATCTCTATATTATTCAGGTTCAACATTCCTTGGAGATCATTATCAGTCTAAAAATAACAAATTTGTGAATATATCGGATTTTATAATCGATGTTAACACAAATGTAACTGCTCAAGGAGGAACATTCTCAATAACGCTTCCTATAATACATTCTGCAGGGAAAAGTGAAACTAAACTCATTACGGGCGGTTCTAAATTTTTAATAGACGGATACACAGATAGGTTTGCTAATCAAGCGGAACTTTTTATTTACAACCGATACGCTTCAAGAGAAAATAGAAAGAACTTTTTTCATAAGGTTGGAATATCTTCAATGGATGATAATTATTTCAACTGGCTCATTCAATCAAACGATTTGATTTTCATATCGTTTGAAGAATTAGAATTGGAATCTGAAAGCGGTTCTAAGGTATTTGACATGATAGGTCTAGTAGAAAATGTTAGCGTAAATGTAGACGCTTCTGGAAGAGGAAGTGTTTCAGTTAGCGGAAAAGACCTAATGAAGCTCATAACAGATGATAATTCATTATTCTTTAACACTTCTAGTGCTAGCGGAGAAAGTCGCATATTTTCTAACACAGAAAGTGCGGGAAAACAGGGTGATATAAGGGACGCTGATATGATAGGAGGTTCTGAAAATAGTCCTGAGAATAGATTGAGATTAAGTACGAATCAAATAGATGTTTTCGCATTACCATTCAATCGTTCTATTGATTTTGTTATAAAGGGGGTGATTTCTCAATTAGCTAATATAGAAGTCGTTCCCGATTATGTATTTACATCGTGGGGAGACGCCAGAACAAAATTCAGAGATTTCTTATCTTATCAGGAAGTTGAAGAAACTGCTCCTGCGGGTGATGAAGGTGAGTCTGAAAATCTCAACAATGGTGAGTTTGTAACAGGAATGGAATTTAATCAAAATAGAGGAAAAGATTGGACTATAGATGGAGGAAAGTCTGCAAAATCTTTAATAGACGAAGGAACAACTCCAGGATCCGCAAGGTCTCTTAATGGACTATCTGAAATCAGGTTAGGCGGAGATCCTAGGATTAACGATGGTTTAATTTTGCCTGATGGTTATATTATAGCAAGATAATTATGATACCGAAGTTTATAAGTGGATGGTTAGGAGGCAAGGGTTCTCTACCTATTTCTTCTCCAATGGGAATGAGGTGGGGTGAGATGCATAGGGGAATAGATATAGCGGTTCCCGTAGGCACCACTGTACAAGCTCCTCATAATGGAAGGATAGTTACAAGAAAGGTTCAAAAAGATGGAGCTGGATTATACATAGTTCTCAGAATAGATACTGAAAATAATGAATACTATAATCTGTATTTCATGCATCTTAAAGAAGCTAATGTAACAGTAGGTCAAGATGTAACAGTAGGTCAACAAATAGCTTTAAGCGGAGGAGATACATCTGACCAACCGAATGGAGGCAACACAACGGGTCCTCATCTACATTTTGAGATAAGAAAGCAAGGAACTATTCCTGTTAATCCTCTTAGTTTTTTGAAAGAAAAATGTGTATTAACTTCTACAGGAGAAGTTCTTTGGCAAGGAGAAACTGCAGCAGCTGCTCAAACAACTTCTATGTCAGAATACACTAATACAGATGTTACCGCAGTAACAAATCCTAATGCTACAGAGAGAAAGAAAAAAGTAAAGAAGAAAATAGTTAGCGGAGCTCAAGAGCGTTTAGCACCAGGAATATGGCAGATTGTAAAACTTCTTATGGACTCTTCGGCTGCTAATCGTCAAATTTTCGACAGTAGCATTTCCATGCAAACTGGTCCTCTTATTAACTTCTTTAACAAGATGTGTCAACAACCGCTTGTAGAATTTTCAGGAGACACTTATGGCGATCAGTATTATTTTATGATTCGCAAACCGCCTTATGATAAGGAAGGAATTCTGAAAATGCAAGAGTTGACTATGATTAGCATAGAAGATTCTGATATTCGTTCAACTAATTTAAGTTGGAATACTGAAGGTATTTATTCTTGGTATCAAATGATTCCTTTTGAAGAGTTCGCTGGAATGAATCAATTGAATCTTTATATGCCTGCAATATTCTTTCCAGAATACGCAACTGTTTGGGGAAGTAAAGATTTAACGATTCAAAATCAATATGTGAATTATTATCAAAGCGGTAGAGCAAACACCGAGGTTGATGACGATAAGAAGGCAAACGGAGAGAATATTATTCGTAATGCTGTAAGAGATTTGAAATACATAATAGAAAGCAATGCTTATAATCCTTTCACAAGAAAGGGTACGATAACTCTCAATGGAGATAGGAGAATAAAAAGGGGCACGCTAATAATGATGCCTAATGGAGAACAATTCTATGTTGACGCTGTAAGTAACAGTTATTCTGTGGGGGAAACTTCTGTTAATAGAAGTACAACTTTGACTGTGTCTAGAGGAATGTTCTCTAAATATGTGAATGAGGTTAAAATTGACGGCAAAATGATTAGTTATTTTAATCTTATTGATTTCGGCAAAGACTTTGATATTTCAAAGGTTACTTCTGAAAATTGGAAGGATATTGTTTCAACTTGGAAAGTTAATGTAGATGTGTTTGCATTTTTCTTAAAAAGATCTCAATTAGTTATGTAAGCAATGAAAGGTAGTGTTGAAATAAATAGAGGTGCTAAACCAACAGTTGGTCAAAGTGGCGTAGGTTTTATTGTAGTTCCTGACGATGAGACACGCCAGGATTACATTGATACCTGCTACAGAACTATGACTGTAACCATGAATGGTGGTTATGGATATGGTTATATAAGTAATGTAAAGATATTAGAGGAAGCTCTCCAGAAGATAAAGTTCCCGTTGAAATCTACTGAAAGAGGTACAGCGGTTTTTTGGGTGAGGGAAAATTTTACCAATAGACCCATAATCATAGGGGTTATTCCTGCTGGTGATTATACTAACTTATTAAGTGAAGGTCAAGAACGCCATGTACAACAAGTAGGCGAGAGGGTTGTAGAAATCTTCGAGGATGCTACTAATGGCGTTCTGAATATAAGCGTGGTAAGTGATACAGAACATCCTGCTAAGATCAGAATTAAGGCATCCTCAGGCAATACTGAAAGCGTGTTAGAAGTTGAAAGCGACGGAATGGTTCGTGCTCTAGGAAATCAGGTAGAAGCCATAGCACGCCAAGACTTCAAAATAGCGTTAAAGAATTTAGTTGATGAGGAATTGATAAGTTTTTCAGGAGACGCTGAAAAAGCAGAATACAAAGATCAGTTCAATACCCAAATTACGCTCAATGAAGAAAATGTAAACCTTTCTACTGAAATTGATGTAAATATAACAGCAAAGGATTCTGTTGTTAATTTGAGCAGTAAGGAGGTAAACATAAAAACAGACGATAAGTTGAATTTAGATTCTGGTAAGGAGCCAATGGTTTTAGGTGATACACTCAAGGGAATATTGAACGACCTATGCTCAGCACTTCAAAAGATGACAGTAATGACTCCTGTTGGACCATCAAGCGTTCCTGTGAATGTTTCAGAATTCGTTACTATTCAAAGTAAGTTACAAAACATTTTAAGTAAAAAATCAAATTTAGATTAACGCATATGCCACTAGCTACTTCAGTATTGCAAGCAAATTTGCAAAGGAAAATAAAAAGTATCTTAGACGCTTCTTTTAATGAGAATTCAAATGCTGAAACAATTAAGACGAAATTCGCAAAGGACCTTTCTTCAGCAATAGCAGACGAGATAGATACTTGGATTAAAACTGCTACTATAACAGTCAATGCAGGAATACCAGTTGCTACAGCTGGAAGTCCAACTGCTCAAACAGGAGCTACTACTGGTCCAGGAACCGCAACTATCATGTAAGCAGTTATTATTTTTGTTAAAATAAGATATAAATGGATTGGTCTCAAATAGGAAATAAAGCAGCTAACAGCGGTATCACAAATGCAATGAATGTCGTTGAAAGCATAGGAGAGTCAGCATTACACATGTTGGCTCCCGATAACTATGAATACTATATGTGTTCATTAGAGTTGCTTGATTGTGATAAAAAGCAAATAGGATTCATTTCCTTTGTTGTGATGCCTAATAATATCTCTGAGAGTAGAGCTCCTATACAAACTCAAACAAAGACAAAAAGTGGAATCGTTACAATGTTTAATGATTCTTTCGCTCCCGTAAATATAACACTTCAAGGCACATTCGGACGGAGATTCCGTATAGTTACAGGAATGGTAGATCCTGTTTCAAAGGATAGAAGCGGTTGGAAAAACTTTTTTAACGGCAATATGGGAAAAGCTATGTTTGGTTTTGAAACAGCTTATACTGGTGGTTATGGATTAACAAAAATTTTACAACATATAATAGAAAAGGCTAATGAGTTAGATGCTAACGGAAGACCATACATTCTTTTGTATAACAACTATGCTTTTAATACTTCGTATGTTGTAGATGTTGTTAATGCCTCTTTTAACCAGAGCATAGACAACAATAGAATGTGGTTCTATGAGCTTTCACTTAAAGCAGTAGCTCCTGGAGACGCTGTTCAAAGTGTTAAAGCTCGCAATGCGAAGTTACTAAAACAAGTTGCTTCTAACGCCATTGCTCAGGGGTTAAGCAATGTTGCGAAGGATGTGAAACGAAATAACGATTTAAGCTTCATTTGATATGTTTAGCGATATAGTTATAGAATTTGAAAATGTAACGAAATTCAAATTGAGTAAGTATTTCGAGGACTATCGAGATTTTATGCAAGATGATTTTTCGTTTTTATCTGACTACTATGCGGGTCGGACTGAAAGTGTGTCAACTGAAGTGATGGGAAATTTCAACTCCTTACTAACAAGAAGTAGGAATCTCGTTCAAACCTTTAAGAATTATTCTAGTAAGTTATCTAATTGCGGTTTTTGGGAATTACAACAGTATTGCCAGAATCTGAATGATACACTTGAAAGGGTAAGTAAGTTGCCGAAGTACAATCGCGTTGTTGAATCTGTAAGAGGTTATCAACCATATGTACAAGTTAAAGCTGATATTGGAGGAATGAAGACTCCTCAAGATTTGGCTGATGAAATAGATTCATTAGGGGTCACAGAAACTTCTCTCTTACTAGATAATGATTTTCAAGAAGATGATTGGGAGATTGATAAGCTATCTTCTATGAAGGCTATGGTCAACAATCAGAGTGACCTGGTAGTTGAAAGTATAATAGAGGCTCCTGTGGGGAATCATGTATATGGTAAGGATATCAATAAGAAAATAACAATAAAGGATAACGATCTAGATGTTAAGCGTTATGAGGATAATGTTGAACAGAAAATCGACACTCTGTTAAAATTAAACAGAGGAGATATTCCTGAAATTCCTACTTTTGGTAAAAATATCTTACAAGGTAAAACAGCGGGAAGCTACAATTACGCTGAATTACTTAAAGATATTCAACAAACTTTTCTTCAGGACGATTTATTTGAATCTGTTTCTGTTAGTTCTGTAGAATTGAAGGATTCTGATTTATATGTGACTTGTAACATTAGAACAAAATACGCTTATTCAACTGTTAAAACATTTGTATTATGATAACAAAGATAACGCCAGTAGAAGAATTAAAACAAATATTCTTGGAGATATTTCTGAACAAAACCGATAAGGTGAGTGATATCTCTGACGCTTCTGTTTTGAATGGAATAGCTTATGGTTGTGGAAAATTGACTCAAAGAACGCTTACTAATCAAGCGGTAATTGAGGGGCACATTTTCCCCGATAGTGCTTATGGGGAGTATCTTGATAATCTTGCGGCAATTAGAGGAGTTGCTCCTCGCTTTGGTGCGGCAGGAAGTACAACTTATGTAAGAGTTACTGCTGATGAAGGAACCTCTTATATTGCAGGAGTTCACAGATTTAGTTCTACTTCAGGAATAAATTTTGATCTTGAAGAAAGTGTTACTGTAGGTGTAAACGGATATGCTTATTTGAAGGTAAGAAGTGTTCAAAGGGGATTGAACACTAATGTTGAACCGCTTTCAATTAACAATGTTCTTCCTGTTCCCAATGGTCATATATCTGTCGTCAATGAATATGCTGCTACTGGCGGTATGGATTT
>ULOI01070450.1_pt1 | contig 15407 bp, 10 predicted proteins | sample 1952231 | NCBI WGS metagenome assembly ULOI01 (sample SAMEA4835593, study PRJEB28245) | human gut metagenome | biome: gut microbiome; material: fecal sample | place: Denmark | collected 2008
AACTGTAAGAAAAAAGCTGCCCACTAAATGACAGCTTTCCTCCAACAACTTAATTCTTATTATTCTTTTACTCCACCAAGAGTAACTCCTGCAATGATATATTTAGACAACAGCAGGTATACAATAATGATCGGCACGATTGCTACTGTGATCATCATGTAGATTTTACCCATATCAAAGTTCATATAATCCGCTCCACGAAGTGTTGCGATCAGGATCGGGACTGTCATCTTATTCTTTGACTGAATGATCAAAGCCGGAACGAAGTAATTGTTCCAGGAACCTACGAAAGTAAAGATTGCCTGAACTGCAATTGCCGGCTTCATGATTGGAAGAACAATGTGGTTAAATGTCTTAAATTCTCCAGATCCATCTATTCTTGCCGCTTCTACAAGAGAAATCGGAAGGGAAGACTGCAGATAACTGTACATGAAATAAAATACAGCCGGTGATGCAATTGATGGAATGATCAATGGAAGCAGAGAATCATACATTCCCATGTTCGTAACCAATTTCAGGAATCCCATTGCTGTAACCTGTGTAGGCATAACAAGGATTGCCATAATAAATGTAAATGCTACTTTTTTCCCTTTAAAATCATAAGCATAAAGTCCATATGCTGTCAGAGCTGAAAAATAGGTACATAATGCTGCTGAACACCCTGATACGATCAAACTGTTCAAAATACCACGGAACATCGGGAAGCTTCCGTCATTCGCTACATTTTTTAGATTTGTAAAGAAATATTTTCCCGGCAGTGCTGAGAATCCCTTCTGTAGCTCTGCATGAGAACGTGTTGCATTTATAATCAATACATAGAAGAAAAACAGACACATAAAAGATAACAGAATCAATACGGTATGTGCCAGTATGCTACGTCCACGACTTGACTTTGTTTTTGATTTCATTATCTCTTTCTCCTTTCTGCTTTTGCTCTTTTCTTAGCTGCTTTCTTAGAACCATCCGGATCGTTATCATTTGTCATACGATATACAAAGAAACAGAGGATTGCACTTACGATAAACAGATATACAGAAAGTGCACCGGCCATTCCATAGTTTTTGCTCTTCAGATGACTGTTCAGGAACATGATCAGAGTCATAGATGTTCTGTTCGGGTTACCCTGTCCATTTGTCAGGATCTGAGGAACATCGAACATCTGAAGTCCGCCAATAATGGATGTGATCAATGTATATGCCAGAATTGGACGGATCAAAGGCAGTGTAATATAGAAGAATCTCTGGATACTGTTACATCCATCCAGGTCAGATGCCTCGAAGACGTCCTGACTGATTCCCATAATTGCTGCCATCAACATAATAGTTGTATTTCCAAACCACATCAGGAAGTTCATAAATCCGATCAACGATCTTGTTCCAAATACAGATCCAAGGAAATCGATCGGTTTTTTCAGGATTCCGATTGACATCAGAATTGAGTTAATCGGTCCATTTGTTGAGAACATTGTAAAGAATAACAATGCAAATGCAGATGCCATAATCAGGTTTGGAAGATAAATGACAACTTTGAAAAACTGCTGCCCTCTAATCTTTAATCGGACATCAGTGAACCACGCTGCAAGTACCAGCGCGATCACAATCTGAGGTATAAATCCGATTACCCACAGAATTAAAGTATTCACTCCATATTTCAGCATATCTGAATGAAGAAGACTCACATAGTTTGCCATTCCTATAAAATTCGGTCCAACCTCTTTAATTCCTGATCGGTAATATTCAAAGAAACTATACCTTACTGTATCGATCAACGGTATCAATGAGAAAATAATGTATGCTACGAAAAAAGGAAGAATAAATATATATCCCCATTTTCCATAATCAATACTTTTTTTCTTTTTCTTCATAATGGTTCTTCCTTTCCACAATATCTTCTAACAGAACAGAGGCTCTGCTGTCACAGAGCTCCCTGCGTTAGTAGCTGTTCATTCCAGACATTATTCCGGCCAAACAACCTCTGTAATGTCAGGATAACGTTCTTTAATTGCTGTTTCAAAGTTTGATTTTGCTTTCTCAAAGTCAACTTTGCCCTGGAAGTAATCGCTGAATGAGTTCTGGATCAACTCCACACATCCCTGATCGTAAGCGGAAAGTGGTGCGATCTTGATGTTTTCAGCAACTGGCGCAAAGTACTGGAATGGGTTCTGTCCGCCAAGGAATTCTGAACTATATGTAGCATCATCGTTTGCTGCTTCCTGCATACCGGATTTTGTATTTGTAAAGTCTGAGTAATCCTGGGAAATCTTTAACAGATTATCTTTTTTTGCTGTCATAGCAAGGATAATGTCTTTTGCATGTTCCGGATTATCTGTACCTGTTGCAACATGGATGTAAGATCCTCCCCAGTTGTATTCCTGCGGTGGGTTTGTTACTGCCCATACACCGTCTTCTCCATCCCAGTTCGGTTTCAGTGTGAAATCAATCCCCCATGCCGGGAAGAGGAATGCAAATACTTTGGACTGACTTCCCATTGCTTTGTTCCAGTCATCATTCCACTGACCTTTTACTGTCGGGTTTAAGTAACCTGCATCCAGCCATTCTTTTGAATCATTAATCCACTGCATGATCATTGGATCAACTGTAACCTTTGTGTCTCCATCTTTTACCCATGAATTAGAAATGTTGTTTCCATAGAGACGGAATGTATCAGCATAAGAAGCAAATGCATAATATCCTTTCTGCTTCAATTCTTCTGCTGTCTGTTTCATAGCAGCCCAGTCTTTTACTTTTTCACCTACAGCAGTCGGATCGTCTGTTCCGAATACCTCTTTTGCAATATCACGACGGTAAACCATTGTTCCCGGGCAGCACTGCCATGTAGATCCTCTCTGAACCCCGTCTGCATCAGATGCTGTTGTTTTTGTGAAGTCGTACTGATCTGCAAGATCTTTATCCGGATCAATTCCAAGGTCCTTCAGTGGTACTGCAGTGTCTGCTTCAGCATCTGTATATTTGTATACATAGTCTGTCTCTGACAGGAAGATATCTACTTTATCATCTGTATCAACATCTGCCTGTTTCATAAGTGCCTCATCAAGTTTCTGCTGATAAACACCATCCTGGTTTGGGTTGATGATCCAGTGGATCTCTGTTCCATCTTTCAATGTTGTAACAGTTCCATCTTTGGATGTTGACTCAACTTCAGGATATACAGCTTCCAGTCTCTCACGGAACTCATCATTCCAAGAATAAATGTTAATTACCTTTCCTTCTTCTGTACTGGCCTCTCCGCCATTTCCACCTTTGCTTCCACATCCGGCAAGTGATCCAACAGCAACTACTGTTGCCATAAGAATCGCAACAACTCTCTTTTTCATTTATAAATCCTCCTTTATCTAAGCACTCTGCTATGCTTTTCTTGTTGTTGAACTAAATATACCATCTTTTTTCCTCCGATTATATTATTTATCTTAACAAAATATCAAATTCATGTCATAATATAAAAAAGGAGGTTTTTTATGACTTTATCTAATGAATGGTACAATACAGAACTCGAAAACAGCGAATTAGAAACTCTTCACAGATCACCAACTGTAGAATATTCTTTTTATAATGCTGTACGCTCCGGCGACATGGAAGCAGTCATTAAAAACTGTTCCGAAGATGAATTTATTCGCCTGGAAGGAACAGGTGTTCTATCCCGTAATGCGCTTACTAATATAAAATATCATTTTGTTGTCACCACTGCAATGTTGACCCGTTATTGTATCGACGGTGGGCTCGAACCAGAGCAGGCTTACAGGCTCAGTGACTTCTATATTCTGAAGATGGATTCCTGCAAAACGATCCGTCAGGTTGCAGATCTTCACCATGAGATGGCAAAGGATTTTACAGGTAAGATGATTCTTCAGAAAAAGAGTTCCATTTTATCAAAACCCGTTATGCAATGTGTTGATTATATTTACAGTCACATCAAAGAAAGAATCACGATTCAGGTTCTTGCTGACCACACCGGACTTTCCACGAATTATCTTTCACGCATTTTCAAGCAGAATCTGGGAGTCTCTGTCAGCGATTATATCCGTGAACAGAAGATAGAAAAAGCAACTCATCTGCTGCGATACTCAAACAAATCAATTGTAGATATCGCAAATTATCTTGCATTTTCTTCACAGAGTCACTTCATCCAGACATTCGAGAACTTTACCGGGCTCACTCCAAAGAAGTACCGGGACAAATACTATAAAAACATGTGGTAAAATCAGATTTCTTCACAGAAGAATTCGCAGATTTTCCCACAAAAAATACTGTCAGAAAGCAATTCTCTTTCTGACAGTATTTTTATCCTTTTAATCTGTCGATTATACTAATTCAATTTCAATCTTATGTGTCTCTTTCACTGAAAGCATCTGAATCTCTCTCTTTGAAAGTATTGTACACCTTTCAGCTGTTATTTCTAATGCTTTTCCATCGCAAGCTGCTTTCTGGATCTTCAACTGATCAAATTCTTTCTTTCCTTTATTATAGAATATAATCTCAAAGTTCCTTCCGGCAAATGTCATCTTAAGCACTGCTTTTCCATCCTGATTATACTGTTCCGGCATAAGTGCAGGTGCGATCTTCAAGTCACCGCAATCTCCTTTCACCCCAAACACTTCTGTGATCATGGTAAGCATATACCAGCTTGCAGCGCCTGTCAGATATGCATAGAGGCCTCTTCCCTGATTATCAAAATATTCCGGAAGTCCAGGATACATCTTACTGTTATCAAATTCCATTGCTGCATCTAAAAGTGCCTGAAGTACTTTATTTCCTTCTTTTGCAAATCCTCTCTGGTACAATGCATTTGAGTACATAACAGCCATGTGTGAGAACACTGCTCCATTCTCTTTCTCGCCATAAGCAAATCCAAACATTCTTCCAAGATCAAATTTTTCCTCATGGAAGTTTGTGTTCAAACGGTATCCGCCGGCTTTCTGATCATAAAGATACTTGTCTGCACTCCTGCAGATAGATTCCACCTGATCTTCTGTTGCCGTTCCACTCATAATGGCAAATACTTGTCCGGTCAGCATCATTCTCACGCTTTCATCCATAACGCCTTCTACTTTTCTGCCATGGTTATCATAATAGCCATTGAACCAGCCATCTTCTCCATCCTTCACCCATTCGTTGGCACGGATATTTTTCATCATCCAGTCTGCTTTTCCCTCAAGATTAGCGGCAAGTTGATCCAATCTTACAACAATTGTGTCTCCACTGATATTATGTTCACACTTCTTTGCGTATCCTGCAAGGAGTGCCTGCTTACGTGCTGCATCTTCATACAGTTCCACGCTTCCTGCAAGAAGATCTTCCATCTCATGTGCAATTTCAATCTTGCTGCTTCCACTGATTTCTTCCAACTGACGGAGTGTTTTTGCAATATTTCTCAAATTTCCGGCATAAGCACAGGTAAATGCAACACTTTCCCCCTTCTCCCATGCCATGTCCAGTGCATCATTCCAGTCGGCACCATGAAGACGCATTTCATTATGCTCTCCTACATCATAGAACGCACACAGATTCTGTAAAAGAATATGCTCCAAAACTGTTCCGAAATAAATGTGGTCTCTTTCTGTTTTCTGCTTCTGTCCATATTCGCTGTTCCAAAGCTTATCATGTGCAGTACCTCTCATAGACTGCAAATCTTTAAAATACGGAACCTTTTCAAACAGAACATCCATATCTCCTGTCTGATCCAGATACAGACGAGTCGTTACAAATGGCCAGAATGCATGATCCATCCAGACACGTGTAATATTGTTTCTGTCTGCAATAAACTCACCCTGCTTATTTCCGATGATTGTCGCATTTGTTCCATCAATTCTTACTCCGCCATAATTATCCACGATCATCTGACGGACGTTTGAAGGATCCATAATCAGAAGTGCAAGGCAATCCTGCCAGAGATCTCTCCAGCCTCTTCCTCCTTTTCCATAATCGTGATATGGAAGGAAGGAACATCCATAAATTCTTCTTAAAATTGGCTGGAAGCAAATCCACTTCAGATAATTGTCTGTAGCTTCATCACCGGTTTCAAACTCTACATTTACTTTTTCTGTCCAATACTTTTTCACTTTGGCAAGCTCGTTTTCCGCTTGCTCCTTCGTACCAAATGAAGTACAGATGTTTGAAATGGAAGCCTTTTCTCCCGTTGCTCCGGCAAGAACAACATACTCTATTGATTCATTTGCTTTTAATTTTCTGCGTTCAAACCTGAATGCCCCAACAGCCTCTTTCCCCTCCAGATGGCAGCCTGCGGTACATCCCGTTTTTTCTACACGTACTGCTTCCGGAATCAGGAAAGAACCTCCCTCTCCAATAAAGCTTTCAACAGTCGGATAAAACTCCTTCGGGGCATTTCCTTCTGCTGTAAAACCATATACAAAATAAGTCGTATCATTTTTCTGATGTCCACGCTCATCAAAGGATAATACTGGTGTAACTTCTACGCCACATTCTTTCGTGTCGATTCTGTGAAGAAGTGATGTGACATGTCTGTGGTCACGGATATTATCTGCGCTTCTTCCATAAACCGGAATGGCAACGATCGGTGTTACTTCCTGTTCTTCTTCCGAAAGATTTGTAATCTTGATCAGCTGGATCTCTGTTGTGCCATCAATAGAAACAAAGGATGTGATTTCTGACTGAAGATCATATTTTTTTGAAGTTCTTGTCAACTTCTGCCACATCATTCCTGCTTCCAGAGTGCTTTCATCCTGTCTGTCTGTATATTTATCAAACTCCTGCTCCGCTGAAACTCCACATGCTGACCAGTAGCCTTTTCCTTCTACCCGACACCAAAAATTTCTGGTGCCACGGTTATTGTGAAGGTTTTCAATGCTGACAGGTTCGAGAAGGAAATGATTCTGGTCCGTTTTACTATCTCCCCCCAAAGTTGGTGTAATACTGGATTTCAGACCTTCTTCTCCTGCCAGTGGTAAGTAAAGTCCACTATAATTTTCCGGATTTGTAATCGTAAATGTTCCGTTTTTATCTGTAAAATTGATTTTTCTCATGTCCAGTCCCTCGTCATTTCATTTAAGAAAGGAATAATTCTACCTCTGTTGTCTTTGTTAACTTCTCCTGTGGAATATAATTATCTTTCATTTGTTCTCCATTTACGAAAAGTTTTTCACATCCTGACTCTGCATGCCCCGGATTTTTCACAACGATATGTAAATGTGAACCTCTGAAATCTTTTTCGATTTCAAATTCCTCCCACTCTTTCGGTACTGACGGAGCAATCTTCAGTCCATAGAAGTCTGGCCGCATTCCGAGAATTCCTTCTACACATCCCACCATAACCGTAGATGCTGTTCCTGTCAGCCAGTGTACATGAGAACGGCCGAAGTTCGGGCTATGTTTTCCTTCTGTAAACTGTCCATAGCAGTATGGTTCAAGTCTTCTGATCTCTGCACGATTATTCTGTGCAGCCGGTGCATTTTCAATAAAATAGTTAAATGCTCTCTCTCCGTGTCCACGAAGCGCCTCTGCAAGAATGATCCATCCCTGAGACTGTGAGAAAATTCCTGCATTTTCCTTTGTTCCGGCATTGTAGATCACAGCCAGTGCACCTTCAAATGCATGTGCATGATACGGAGGATCCATCAGGATTGCACCATATTCTGTATTCAGTTTGTCATATACATTCTGAAGTGCAAGATCTGCCTGCGCTTCATTTGCAAGTCCACTGATCACAGACCAGCTCTGTGGGTTCAGCCACATATTTGCCTCCGGATCTGTGCGCTGTCCGATCACTTCACCATCCTCTGTGAAGCCGCGGATAAAGCGGTCTTCGTTCCAACAGAGATCCTGGATCAGTTTTTCCAGCTTCTTCTGACTTTCCTCCAGATAATTCAGATATTCTGTGTCTTTCTTATACTCAGCAAATTCCTTCAAAATTGTCATTGCATAGTAGAACTGTAATGCAACGAAGGTTGACTCTCCATCTTTTCCGAGTCTTAAGCAGTCATTCCAGTCAGCATAAAGGCCTGCCGGCATACCATGCTTTCCAAGATGATTCATGGAGAAATCTATTGCACGTTTCAAATGCTCGTACACAGTACCTTCTTCTTTATTTGCAAACGGAATCACTTCATCGATAAATTCCAGATTTCCCGTCTCGGAAATGTATTTGTATACTGTTGGGAATAGCCACAACGCATCATCTGCACGATAAGCCGGGTGTCCTGTCTCCTGCACATAAGAAGCATCATCCGGTGTATCCTCATGTCCCGGATTGTGTGTGAATTTTACAAGTGGAAGCCCTCCACCATTATTTACTTGTGCAGAAAGCATGAAGCGGATCTTCTCTACTGCCATCTCCGGTGCCAGATGGATCACACCCTGGATATCCTGTACTGTGTCACGATAACCGTATCCATTTCTCAGTCCACAATATGTAAAGGATGCAGCACGTGACCAGATAAATGTCATAAAGCAGTTATATGCATTCCATGTGTTGATCATTGTATTAAATTCTTCGCTTGGTGTCTTCACCTGAAAATGGGACAGATGTCCATGCCAGTACTGAATCAGTTCTTCCAGTTCATTTCTGCAGATTGTTTCACAATTCTCATAACGAGACATGATTGTTTCTGCATCAGCATCTTCTTTCATACCAACAATAAATGCTATTTCTTTTGTCTCTCCCGGATATAAAGTCAGGATTGTAGCTAATGCTCCACATCCATTTTCATTATAATTTCCTTCACAATTTAAAATACCATCTTCCACTCCGACCGGATTGTTGTATCCATGATATCTTCCAAGGAAACCTTCCCTGCTTCCACACCAGGAATCAACCTTTGCACCTGCAAGTCCGAAGAAACGGTCAACAACGATCTTGTCATCCACATCTTTTCCATCTTCCAGCTGATCCAGATTGGCATGGATCATCTGCCGCACACGGTTTCCACGGAACACTGTTCTTGTAATAAACTGAGAGTACTGAAGATTTACCTGATCCTGCTCGTAATTGCTGTTGTTTGTAAATTCTGCATAGCCTGTTACATTGATCTTGCGCATGCGATCTGAGGTATTTGTCACTGCAAGATTCCACACTTCATAAGACTGATTCAGCGGAACATAGTATCTTACTTCTGAATGGATCTGGCTATAATCAGCCATCATCTTTGTGTATGCTGTACCATGATGACATTCGCTCTTATAAGAATTCAGATCTTTTCCTACCGGCTGCCAGGAAGCTGACCAATAATCTTCACTCTCCTGATCTCTTAAGTAGATATATCTTCCCGGCTGGTCAAACTGATTGAAGATATATCTTAAAATTCTTCCGTTCGCTCCTGATTTTGCAAAGCTATATCCACCTGCATTATTAGAAATAATTGCTCCATATTCTGGAGATCCAAGATAGTTCACCCAAGGTGCCGGTGTATCCGGTCTTGTGATCACATATTCTTTTTTCGATTCGTCAAAAAAACCATATTTCATACTTCACATTCTCCTATCACACTTATTATAAACAAATTGCAAGCATTCCTACTATCTGCAATTCTATCTTTACTGTGATAAAAGAATATCAAATCAGAACACATTAATATACAAAATAAGAACTCAAAATATCAAATTCGTGACATGACAAAAAGGACTTATTTTACTCCTGTATCAGCTTGCTTGTATAATATACTCATTTCATGTTAAGATAATATCAGCTTTATATATGAAAGGATTTTCTCATGCCTGGTTTTATTTTACATTTAACTGCAGCCCAGATGCTGCGAAGCCATCTTCACGAGTACCCTGATTTTCCTTATCCGATTCAATCTGTAAATGATTTTCTGATTGGGAATCTTCTACCGGATGCGACAGACCAAAAAGAGCTTTCACATTTCCGGAATCCTGTTTATCGTGATAAGATGATGGTATTTCCGGATTTAACACGTTTTACTGCTAAATACGCCTCTCTTCTTTCTGATTCCAGTGTTTTGGGCTACTATTTTCATTTATATATCGACCGTCGGTTTTTCAAGGATTTTATTCCGGAGATTGTTGATTTTTATGATGAAACCGGACAGATTACAGATATAAAAGAAGAGATTGCGACCGTTTATATCAGAAATTTCCAGACTTATATCCCTTTTGAAAAATATCTTACTGAGGAATATTATTATGGGGACTATACAAAGATGAATACTTATCTTGTAAATCGTTATCAGATTCCACTCGATCTGAACGCACAGATAATAAATCCAGGGATCAATGAAATTCAGTATGGAAATGTACAGCAAGTCCTGGATTCATTGCATGGATATCTCAGTATTACCGAAGATGCGGTAAATGATCTTAAGGTATTTCCACTTGATAAGCTTCTTGCTTCACTCGAACAATACACAATTGAATTTTTATCCAATCCTTTATAGAAAAAAACTCTATCATTCTCGCTACATTCCAATGTGCAAGAAATGATAGAGTTTCTTATTATTTTACGCAATCTCTGTCGTACTCTCGAACTGAGAATTATACAGATCCGCATAGAATCCGCCTCTTGCAAGGAGTTCTTCGTGATTTCCCTGCTCAATGATATCCCCGTCTTTCATAACAAGGATCAGATCGGCATCACGAATGGTTGACAAACGGTGGGCAATAACAAAGCTTGTTCTTCCCTTCATCAGATTGTCCATCGCTTTCTGGATCATTTCTTCTGTACGGGTATCAACTGAACTTGTCGCCTCATCCAAAATCAGGATCTTCGGATCTGCAAGGATTGCCCTTGCGATTGTGAGGAGCTGTTTCTGTCCCTGGGATACATTACTTGCTTCTTCATTCAGTTCCATATTGTATCCACCCGGAAGTGTCTGGATGAAACGATGCACATGTGCCGCCTTCGCTGCCTGAATCACTTCTTCCTCTGTCGCATTCAGTTTTCCGTAACGGATATTGTCACTGATCGTACCATGGAACAGCCAGGTATCCTGCAGAACCATTCCGAACATTTCACGGAGTTCACTTCTATTGAAGTCCCGGACATCGTGTCCGTCAATCTTGATCGAACCTCCATTCACATCATAGAAACGCATGAGCAATTTGATCATGGTTGTCTTTCCGGCTCCTGTCGGACCAACAATTGCGATCTTCTGGCCTTCTTTCACATCCGCTGAGAAGTCATTAATGATGATCTTATCTTCATTATATCCAAAACGTACATGCTCAAATTCAACATTTCCCTGAAGGTTTTCTACGGAAACCGGATTCTCTACTGTCTGATCTTCCTCCGGTCCTTCCAGGAACTCGAAGACACGCTCTGATGCTGCAGCTGTTGACTGAAGCATATTCGCCACCTGTGCAATCTGCTGCAATGGCTGTGTAAAGTTACGTACATACTGAATAAAGGACTGGATATCTCCAACCTCGATTACATCCTTAATTGTCAGATATCCCCCAAGGATTGCCACTGCCACGTAACCCAAGTTTCCTACAAACTGCATTACAGGCATCATCAAACCGGAAAAGAACTGGGATTTCCATGCGGAATCATACAGCTTATCATTTGTTTCATTGAATACTTCAATTACTTCCTCTTCTTTATTAAATGCCTTGATGATGTTATGACCACCATAGATTTCTTCTACCTGTCCATTCACATTTCCAAGGTATGTCTGCTGCCCTACGAAATATTTCTGTGAATGTTTCATTACGAATCCGATCAATCCGGCAGAAAGCGGAAGAATCAAAACTGCAATCACTGTCATCAGCGGGCTGATTGACAACATCATGATAAATACACCAATCAGAGTTGTAACCGATGTGATCATCTGAGTCGCACTCTGGTTCAGGCTCTGTCCAAGTGTGTCAACATCATTTGTCACACGGGAAAGCACTTCACCTACCGGCTTTGTGTCAAAATAGCTCATCGGCATGCGGTTGATCTTCTCGGAGATTTCTCTTCTCAAACGGTAGGTTGTCTTCTGAGACACCCCCGTCATCAAATATCCCTGCACAAAACTGCAGATTGCGCTGATTACATACAGGCAAAGAACAGTCAGCAGAATCTGTCCGATTTTACCGAAATTCATTCCGTCTCCATCGGAAACTTTACTTACAAGTCCATTGAAAATCTCCGTCGTTGCTTTTCCTAAAATCTTCGGTCCGACAATATTGAATATCGTTCCACAGATAGCAAACACGGCTACGAAAAATACCTGTACTTTGTAAATTGCCATGTAGCGGATCAGTTTCTTCATTGTTCCTTTGAAGTCTTTTGCTTTTTCATTCGGTCTTCGACCGCCATGCATTCTAGCCATGAATCTGATCCTCCTTTCCATCTGTCTGCTCATTTAACGCTGCTTCTAACTCTTTCCTGGACAGCTGGGATTCTGCGATTTCACGATAAACCGGACAGTTCTTGAGAAGCTCCGCATGAGTTCCCTTGCCTGCCACTTTGCCTTCGTCCAATACTATGATTTGCTCTGCATGCAGGATCGTGCTGATTCTCTGCGCAACGATCAGCACCGTACTTCCGCTTGTCTTTTCAGCCAGCGCACGGCGGAGTGTTACATCCGTCTTATAGTCAAGAGCAGAAAAACTGTCGTCAAAAATAAATACCTGCGGGTGCTTTGCGATTGCTCTTGCAATAGAAAGTCTCTGCTTCTGTCCACCGGATACATTCGAACCTCCCTGTGAGATCGGACTCTTATATTTCTCCGGTTTTGTGTCAATAAATTCTGTTGCCTGTGCAATCTCTGCCGCCTCGATCATCTCATCATCGCTTCCATGTGAATTACCAAACATGATATTAGATGCGATATCTCCCGAGAACAGAACTCCCTTCTGCGGAACATATCCAAGCTTCTCACGAAGTTCCTGCTGTTTCACTTCACGGATATCTACACCATCCAGCGTAATATCTCCGGATGTCACATCATAGAAACGTGGAATCAGATTTACCAGCGTAGACTTACCACTTCCGGTACTTCCGATAATCGCTGTTGTCTCACCCGGCTTCGCTGTAAATGTAATATCTTCCAGAACATCTTCATCTGCACCTGGATAACGGAAAGATACATGATCAAAAGTAAGTACTCCTTTTCCGTCTTCTGGGAAATGTTTTTCTTGCTTTGGATCGTGGATCATTGTCTCACTCTTCAACACTTCCTCAACACGGTCTGCTGCCACAGCTGCTCTTGGAAGCATAATTGAAATCATACAAAGCATTAAGAATCCCATAATGATCTGCATCGTATATTGGATAAATGCCATCATATCTCCAACCTGCATCTGTCCATCACTGATTCCATGTGCTCCTGTCCATACGATCAGAACAGATACACCGTTCATGACTAACATCATCACCGGCATCATAAATGTCATTGCACGGTTGACGAAAAGATTCGTCTTCGTCAGTGTGCGGTTCGCATCATCAAATCTCTCTTCCTCATGCTTCTCTGTACTGAATGCACGGATAACCGGAAGTCCTGTCAGAATCTCTCTTGTTACAAGGTTCAACTTGTCAACAAGATTCTGCAGCACTTTGAACTTTGGCATAACAACAAGGAACAGCAACAAAACTACAAATGCAATGATAATAACCGCAAGTCCGATGATCCAGGACATGGATACATTCGTCTTCATAACCTGCAGCACTCCACCGATTGCAAGGATTGGCGCATACAGAACCATACGAAGCAGCATAACGATCAGCATCTGAATCTGCTGGATATCATTCGTACTTCTCGTGATCAAAGATGCTGTTGAGAAGTGATTGAACTCGTTGTTTGAAAATCCAACAACCTTATGGAATACTCCACTTCTCAGATCACGTCCTGCACTTGCTCCAACTCTTGATGCCAGAAATGCAACCATAATACTTGCTACCATTCCAAGAAGAGCAAGTGCAGCCATCTGACCTCCTGTTTTTAACAGATAATGAATCTGTGTCTGATCCATGTCCATTCCAAGGTCTTTATATGCACTCCTGCAGAAGCTCACTGATGCCTGATCAAGAATTGTATCCGGCATCTCTGACATCTGCTCTTCAATCTTCTCAACCATTGTTGCTCTCTGCTCAGCCGGAAGCATTTTCAGAAGATCAAACATAGACATGTCATCCAGTGACACTGCCTGGGATTCCGCCTGAGATTCACCTTGTGGCATTCCTTCCGGCATTGTCCGGTCTGCCCCTTGTGGCATGCTCTGCGCCATTCCCTGGGACATCTGCTCTTTCAGCTTGTCTTCCATCTGTTTTGTTGTATCACTTCCGGACTCGATTCCGGATGTCATCATCATTGGAATCTGAAGAATATCTTTCAGATTCTCCATCGTATTTTCCTCTTCAGCAACAGAATCTTTCAAGACATAAGCTTCTTTTTTATAAGAAGTATTATCTTCTGTATATGCATCTAACACCGTCTGTTGATCGTCTTCCGATACAAACAAAAGCAATTTTTCCATTTCTTCTGTTGCAATCTGTCTCGGTACTTCATCTTCAATACCGCCCTGCTGGATTCCTACATTTACAATATCTGATGTGTAGGCCGGCAAGGACAGATCACAATACGCCTGCACAACCAGAATCAGCACGATCGCAATCATAGCTTTCCAGTATGATGCAGCATATTTGAATAAATTCTTCATAATCTGCGTATTTCCTTTCCTGGTAATTCTCTTCAAGTTACACAATCTATTACAAATCACTGATTTTCAGCGACAGTAATCTGCTTCATTCACTACTCAAGATTCTCTAAAATCTGCAAGAGCAGCCGACGAAAAAGCATCTTCTCTTCCGCAGTCATTCCTTCAAATACGATTTCTTCCAGTTTCTCAGCTGTCTTGATCACATAAGCTATGCAATCTTTCCCTTTCTGTGCAAGAGTCAGGCGCATCACTCTCTGGTCCTGTTCATCGGCTTTTCTTGTAATGTAACCTTCCTGTTCCATCTTCTTGATCATCGATGTAATTGACGGCGGCGTTACATTCAGGCGCTTCGCAAGTTCTTTCTGAGACATGGAATCTTCCTGATGAAGGGCAAATAAGATCCCTGACTGGGCTCTGTTCAAATCGTATTCTGCATACAATTCCTGTGCTCTCTTTCCGATCAGACGCATACTCTGTCCCATCAATCCAAGTAATGGGGCATCCTCTTTATGACACTTCAAGTTTTTTTCCCTCCTTGATCTATTGATACATTCTACAAAAAAAATTCTGACTATCACTTTTTCCACAGAATGAATAGTGAAAATTAGTTAGTTAATTAACTAAATGAAAATATAGTACTTTTCACAAAGTAAGTCAATATTATTTCTATTTTTTCACACTTTCTTAATACTTTTTGCACACAAACAAGTTAGATAGTTAATTAAATTTAATGTATAAAAATGGTGAAACCAAATGACTGACTCCATCTGATTTCACCATTTCCTCTTAAAACTCGTTACTGTTCACACGATG
>ULOI01002836.1_pt1 | contig 15372 bp, 9 predicted proteins | sample 1952231 | NCBI WGS metagenome assembly ULOI01 (sample SAMEA4835593, study PRJEB28245) | human gut metagenome | biome: gut microbiome; material: fecal sample | place: Denmark | collected 2008
TGCTGATATAAGATAGAATCAGTTATTAACTAAAAATCAGGTAACCATGTACGAGGCAAGACAGAATAAGGAAAAAGTGAGCCGGAGGGTAAATATTGATGGTAGTGGAATACGGCAGAGGATAAAAATGGATGATAGAAGAATTATAACTGTATTACAAAGAATACCGCTGACAAGAGGACAATTAGAATTTATTGTGAGCAATATGTTAAGATTTCAAAATGATGGTGATGCAATATCATTTTTAAATCTAAACATACATGATGATAATGACAAGATGTTAATTTGGGATCACTATCGTGTAAAATCGGGACGTAGTATAGAAACTCCATTCATAGATGATATGGATGAACTACAGTATGAAGATGCCCATGAGGAGGATATGACGATTGGAAATCCAGAGCATACCGGAGAAGAATTAAAACAATTAAAAAGAGCACCAAATCGTGTATCGGCGGCTAAATCTTTTACTTCTCCTAATGTAAATTATATAGCTGTTAGTTATAAAACAGATAATAAAGGTGGCATTGATTTCGAGACACCAAATTCACACATACTTTGGCAATTACCCGTTGACAAGAATTCTGAGGTTGATTTAAGTTCTAATAAAGGTACAAATTTTCCATCAAATATAAATTCATCAGATTATGGCATGCTACAAAATGGGAAATATGTGCAGATAAGAGGTGCAAGTAGAAATCAACATTTTAATATAGCAAATAGGCTGACAAATAACACTATTTTTGGTAGCAACTCTCCTACGAATATGACATGGCATCATTTAGAAAATTATCCTCATATGGTTCTTGTTGATAGAAATGTTCATGCCAAATACGGACATAATGGAGGTTATTATTTGTGGTAAAATCTTTATTTCCCCCGTAATCATAAGTTTACTGTGTTCTTTGGCAGATTGGACAAAGTAATCTTTACTATAAGCACATGCAGAGAAAAATTGCACATTTGCTTTCGAACTAAGTAAAGATATACGAAAGGGATAATGGTGAGAAAAACCAAAGCCATTGATTGGTCCCGTGATAAATATAGTATTTTTATAACTTTCAAAAGAAGGGTAATATTTATGGAAAAGCGACGATAAATCATATACTATTAACTGGATAGTGAAGTGAAGCTGAGGTACGACTGGAAGACGAGACAATATTTCGTGACAATCATCACCCTGCTGTAAGACATTATAAATCCCATTATTCCGCCTGCCCTTTGCGAACAATCGCAAGAGATAGGCTGTTCCTTTTTTCCAGTCTGTCAAGAACAAAATTTGGGAATAAATGAAAGTAGTTACAATAATATTGAACGAAATATGAACGAAAACAGAACATTCCTCGGTAACGGCTGGAGCTTTCCTCCGGCATTAGATAAGGACGGCACTCCCACCCGGATGGCCGCCTACGAGGAGAACATCCGCCAGAGTCTATGGACGCTGCTGAGCACCTCGCCCGGCGAACGCGTCCACCGCTACGGCTACGGCTGTCCGATACGGCGATATGTATTCGAGATTATGGATGTCTCCACACAGACCCTGCTGCGCGATGAGATAGAGCGTTCCGTGGTGATGTTCGAGCCTCGCGTGGATCTGAACCGGGTGGATTTCGAGGTGGATCAGAAAGCAGGCATCCTGAAGATTTGCCTCGACTATACCATCCATCAGACAAACCGCCGTACCAACATGGTCTATCCCTTCTACCTGAATGAAGGAACGGACCTTGTCGGACTGTGAGCAAGCATTGAAAGTACGAATCCGATAAAGTTGACCCTATGGCAGAAAAGACGACATACGAACTGAAAGGCACGTTGCGGGAAGAATGTATGAAGGATACCGCAACCTTGGATGGTTTCCGTGCCTTGGAATGTGACTGGCATGAGCTGTTCCGCTGGCTCATATCCGTAAGCGGCGACCTGCCGTTACGGGACGCCGACGGTAAAGAGACGGACCGCCTTTCCTGCCTGTGGAAAGACCATGTGCTGGTCGTGCTGGTGGAGATTGTCCGCAAGCACCTTGGCAGCTACATCACTTCTTTCGTGGAAGGACAGGGCACCTCTGCCCAAAAGTGGTTCACACGGAAACTGATGAACAATTGTACGGACTGGATATTGCGTCTAGACCGTTTCATCCGTATGTCACACGGCTACAGCTCTGACAGTCCTGCGATGTTGGTGGCCTTGGAAATCAAGGAAAGACTCGAATCCGCACTCCCTTCGAGAAAAGAGGAAAAGCGGATGCGCAGCATGCCTTCGTTCATGGACAACAGAAGCCAGCCGTATTACCAGATGCTGGGTGTCCTGGAGGATATACAGGCAAAGGCGGACACTTACATGGCCCGCATAGAATCAGGAGGCGACATGGATGCCTCGCTCGCCTTGTTGCTGACCATGGTACGGAACTATTGCGGAATTGTCTCGAATTTCAATGGCAGATTTTCGGACTGGGCGGAATTCTACCGTAGGGAGATTCTGCATGACAGGCCGAAAGGAGCCGTACAGGACGGTACCTACGTCACTGTAATTCCGGACAGGACCCGGACAACGGAAACTTTCTCGCTACCCAAAGGAACCGTCTTTCCGGCAGGTAAGACATCCGGAGGCGATGCCCTGTTCTACAGGCTCGATGAAAAGGCGTATGTTGTCCCCGGCAACCTGGCGTCCGTACAGTCGGTATTCCGCAAGGACGGAAAGTTTCACACGATGTCCCTGCTCACGGCAGAAAATCCTGTCTCCTCTCTTTTCCCCGACAGCAATGCCGCATCCGAGGAACTCGAATACGGGTGGCTGGTCGTTTCACGAAGTCTCGTTCTATCGGAGGGCAGGCGCAACGTGGAACTCGGATTCTATTTACGGAACGACGGCGGAGCATCGCTTTCCGGCCTCTGGACCGGGGAAGAGGAAGATGTCCCATCGTTCAGGCTCTTTGTCAGCAGCGAGGAAGGCTGGATGCCGCTGACAAGCAAGCCGGCATACAGGGCCGGTGGAGATGTGCTTGAATTTACCTTTTCATTCGAAGAAGATGACCCGTGTCCGGCACCGTGTGTCGGGAATGTCCACGGGCTCGATACGGAATATCCGGCTGTCAAGGTCCTTTTTGCGGACCGGAGCAAGACAGACACCCTGCCGGAAGGATTACGCATCCGGAACATACGTATCCGGACCAGAGTGGAGGGCATGAAAGGATTCATTCTGCGTGGCGACCTGGGAGATATGGATCCGGGACAACCGTTCTATCCCTTCGGCCCGTTGGGAGAACGTGGCAGCAGGCTGGTGTTCGGCCATCCGGAAACGGCATTGAAGAATATTGTCAGGGTGTCTCTGAAAGGAATATGGAACCGACTGCCGGAAAAAGGCTATCGGGAAATATACCTCCACTACGGTACACGGACTGCCATCAGCAACAGCAGTTTCAAGATAGGATGTGAATGGCTGGCAGGCAACCGGTGGCGTCCGTGTACGGGTTCTCCCATCCAACTGTTCAGGACGGCAGACAATGGTGCATTGTCCGACCGCGCCGTAATGGAACTCAACCTGGACGGATCTGCCGGTTATGCGGACGCACACGACAGAAAAGGGCTTTACCGTCTCACGCTGGAATCTCCCGAAATCGGCTTCGGCGTGAATGATTATTATACGCTCTATGCGGCAGCCATGATGCACAATGGCAAGGAAAAGGAAAAACATCACATTCCCGTACCGGAAATGCCGCAGGTCCCTCTGCTGGCGGAAGCCTCTTTCGGATATGAATCGGACGAGACGTTCATACCGGGTGACACAGGTACGTCACATCTGCTTCAGGTGTCCGAAACGGCCAGATGCGATGAATACACCAGTGCGGACGGTGACTCGCTGCCTCTTTTTGTCCCTGCCATGGCAGTGCCTTCACTGGTTCTCGGGTTTACCCGGCTGGGTGACACGGCACATATCAGACTTTACTTCAGCCTGAGATATGTCATGACCGGCGACAAGATCGCTAACGGTACAGGCAGGAACGGAAGCGGACGTATGGCCGTTTCCTGTTACCGGCACGGTGAGGGATGGAAGGAACTCCCGCAGGAATATATCCTGTGCGAAGAAACGGAAGGTCTGACACGGAGCGGATTCATCGAGGTGCAATGCCCTGAACACGGAGAAGACGACAGGGCATGGCTGATGTTCCATTTCCCCGAAGGAAGTGCCCCAACGGATACGGCAGTAGAAGGCGTCTGGATGAACTGCTTCCATGTGACAGCGGAAAACGGCGACGGGAACCCATTGCCGGCAGGCACCATTAGCTCCACGCTTGCGGAAGACAGCCGTATTGCCGGTGTGGAACAGCCGCTTCCGGGCTACGGGGGCATACCTGCCGAAACAGCTGCAGTCTCCCATATCCGTGAACGTATCCGTATCTCCACCCGTGGCAGGGCCGTATGCCCAGGCGACTACGAGGCGTTAGTCATTGAAAAGTTCTCCGATATTGAAAAGGCCTGCTGTATTCCTTCCTCCGGACAGGAAGGCAACGTGACGGTGGTGGTATTCCCTAAACCTGCCAGACGTACCTATCCGCTCCTTCCGCTGTGGAAACTCGCCGAGATGGAAGATTACCTCCGCTCGAAATCCTCCCCGTTCGCCCGGATAAGGGTCATCAACCCGGTTTACGAGCCGATAGATGTCACCTTCAAGGCAGTAGTCCGTCAAGGAGTGCAGGACATAGGCGAAGTGCGGCGCAGGCTGAAACGCCGCATCAGGAGATTTTTCTGTACCTGGCTGGAGGACGGCACCCTTCCTGACCTGGCACTGAAATTCTCTTACGAAGCTCTGCTGGCCCGTGTGGGCAATGACGAGGCCGTCACGGAGACCATCTTGCTGAGAGTCGATGGAGCCCGGAATGAAACAGCCGAAAATGACCTCTGGTACATCGCTTCGACCATTGGCGGAGTGCTGTATGTCAAAGATATCCATATCGACCTGACAGAAAACCGATCCGGGGTGGAAGAGGCACGTATCGGCGATGATTTTGTGATAAGATAATTGATAACAAATAATAGGACACACCATGGATAACAGGCATAAAAACAGGGAGACGCTCAAGTCGTACTTTCAAAAAGGTCGGGTTCCAACTGAAGAACAGTTTGCCGCCCTGATCGACTCGTTGCACAACATCAACGATGACGGATGTCTGACCGCCTCCGAGGACGACGGACTGATATTGTACCCTGCCGGCAACGGACGGGTTCTTGCTTCGCTGTTCAGCAGACAGCCCGTATTGCCGGATACAAAACCCTTGTGGCGAATCTCGCTGGCAGACGACGGTTCACTGGTCATCAGTAACGGACAGGGGGTGAAGTTCCTGATTATCGGAAAGGACGGAAGTGTGGCTATGCCGGAACGAAAGGACAACGGCAGTGGAGAAGACCGGAAAGAACCGAAGGAAGAGAGCGTGCCGGACAGCGACAGTATCGTGAAGGTGAAGGCCGACGGCTACTGGCACGACCTGCCCGTAGAGGCCGCCGTGAAAAGGAAGAGTGACGGATGCAGGGTGTACCGCATTTCCGCCTGCTGGCATCATCCGCGTTCCGGGAAATATGCCTTTTGCGAAGCTACCGCTTCCCATTCGGACGGTACGCGCCGCAAGATGTCGTCCCGCAGGAAACACTGGTGGGGATGGTCCGGTAAAATCAAAATACGCTGGCAGATACAGGACCGCAAGCTGTATCTGCAGATGAAAAGCTGTCGGAACAGGTACGGCGAGGAGTACATTTCCTGCCGGATAGAGACTTTGTGGGATATGTAAAACCTAATTTCAGACAGGATGGCTGACAAATCATTATATATAACCCGGCCGGAAGGGGACGATCTTTATACCGTCCTCCAACGGAAAACGCTTGAAGAGCTTCAGCGCATTTCAGGAGAAGTGTGGACCGACTACAATCCCCATGATCCCGGAGTGACCGTGGCCGACACGGTGAACTATGCCTTGACGGAAATTGACTATAAACTGGATTTCGACCTGGAGGATTACCTGACTGATACAGACGGGACATGGCAGGTGGGCAGATACGGTCTGTTCCCGGCTTCCGAGGTCTATCCTACGACTCCCGTCACGGCCGATGATTACCGCAGGCTTGTCCTTGCCCGTTTCCCGATGGTGCAGAATGTGACCGTGAAGACAGACCGTGAAGCCCGTGCCTACGATTTCACGCTCCGCCTTTCCCCTTTCTTTGAGGATGAGAACGGTATTGTCAACCGCGTGAGGAGTTTCCTGAACAGACACCGCAACTTGTGCGAGAACATCGGCAAAGTGGAAGTGGAACACCCGAAGGAATTGACTTTTGAAACCGAATTCGAGATATTGCCCGGATATAACGCCACCGAGATACTGGTACAGATTTATTGGAATGCCATGCAGTATCTTTCCGGTTCGGTACAACTGGAAATGGACGGTTCCGGACATTCCGGGGAAACATGCAGCCCCGATGTCTGGTATGACGGTCCGGTAAAGGATGTACGGGTAGTGATTCCCGACCAGGTGAATACGGAGCGGGAACTCTATTGGATACTTTACGGTATCGAAGGTGTCAGGGACTTCAAGACCTGCTGGTTCAAGGATAGGGACGGACACCCTGTAACAGACTTCAGCGACGGATATATGCTTCTGATTCCGGACGATTTCCGGAACGTGAAGGTGAAAGTGCGAGATGAACAGGTCTATGCCGATGTGGACGAGTTCAAGGAGAGGCTGAAAGCCATGTATTTCATGCGCTCCACCTTGCGTATGCGGCACTTCATGCAGGAAAAGGGCCGTGGCATGAATGACATGCACGGAGATACGTCCGTGCAGGAGTTGGTGCGAAAAGCCCACTATAGGAATGTATATGGCCATTATCCGGTAAGCCGGGAACTTCCCAAGTGTTACCATACCGTCGATGCGGATTTCATGAGCGGTACGGACGGGAAGGAAAGGGCGGAAGCGGTGAACTTCGGTAGCTATCTCAGGCTGTTCGACCTGCTGATGAAACGCGGTCTGGAAGAACTGGACGGGCTGAAAAGCGTGCTTTCCCTGAGAGACACCGATACCCCCGGACGCATCCCCACGCTTCCGGATGAGGAACTTGACATGAGTAAGGTCAGGGACAAGTTCCGGAAAGTGGCAGACCTGAAAAACGAATACATGGATTTCCTCGACGGATTATACGGTGTGGACAGTGCCCCCGTATGGCTCAGGGAATTCGATTACTACAGCCGTACGGAAAGCGGCAGGCTGCGCCGACGGATGGCCTTCCTGAGGGAACTGCCGAGGCTGACACGTTACCGTTCACGGGGAATGGACATCACGGGAGCATACGGTGGAGAAAACATACCGGCGATAAAACGCTATCTTTCCCTCCTGCTGGACTTCAACTGCGACGAGGAGATTTCCGTAGGCAATGTACTTCCCGGGCATAACCTGATTCTGATGGGTGACGGTGAGAAAGGACAGCGCGTCCGTGAACTGATGAACTCGGCCATGATTGACGATTCCCTTTTCGTTACCGACACGGTGGAAGCAATCGAACCGGATGAGCCGCCCAAGACGGAAGCGGAAAAACTGGAACGCGATGAAGAATTGAGGCGTCACCTGCCGATATTCAATTCCAACTGGATCAGCGGCTCGCTCTTCCGCGAAGGAATCCGCCTGAGTGCCTACAATCTGGTGAAAGTGGGTAACGGAGAATGGCTTCTTGTATTCCAGGGACGGGAAGAACGTCTGCGTATGAACCTCGGTCGTTCGGACGACAAGCAGAGACTCCGGGGATGGGCCAATACCCTGTGCCGTTACCTGCGTGACCTGAACCGGCAATGCGAGGCCGTATATGTGGTGGAAAAGAGCCTGTTCGACCCCGCCGAACCGCTGACGGTACTGTTGGTGTTCACCGGATGGACGGCCAGAACACGCTCCATGCGCTTCAGGGATGCCTGTACGCAACTGGCAAGGTCGGTACTGCCGGCCCATCTGAAGATGGAAACCTGCTGGCTACGCTCCTCGCAGATGCAACGGTTTGAGGAATGTTACAGGAAATGGCACGACTGCTTGGCTGGCAGGTTGCCCGAAGACCTGAAACCGCTCCTGCAGAAAACGATGATGGATATAATAGAAAAACAGGGACAGGGATAGGATATAACACAGAGACGCATGACAGTGATTGACAAAATATCGTTCAGGTTCAGGATGGCGGACGAAATGTTTGCCAGAAACCTTTATGCGGACTGGGACGGGTTCTGCCGACACTGTGTGACGGACATTCTGGAAGAATTCTTCGCCGCTTACGATGACATGGAGACCTGCCTGGAAATTCCCACCCTGGAACTGGATCTGGGAAGCATACCTCAGGAACGGTTCCTTGAAGTTTTTCCTGTCAGGTTCCGCGAAGAGCTGGAAAAGAAATTCTTGTCATATAAGGAAATTTTACGGACGGATATTCCGGAGTCTGTCTCGGCCGGAAATGCCCGTACAAGACGTTTTGAAAACCTGCTGCATTATCTGGAGCACGGTTTCTGCCTGCCGGAATGGGAAAGGCCGGACTTCGACCTGTATGAAGAACTCCGCAAATACATGGATATGGGGTACGGAAACCGGCTGTTCCCCCTGATGGAACATCCCCATGTACTGGCAAGGCTGTTTACCCGACTGGACAGCGCCCAGCTTGAAAAGTTGTTTTTCAGTGCGGCTGACGGGGCAGGAACCGATTCATTCCTTTCCATGCTGTTCTCCCACGAATTCTCCCTTGGCCGATATGAACGTCAGAGACTTCTGTCCATGATTCTGGAAACGGTACCCCAGAGTGTGGTACGGTTCATCCATGTTTCGCACGACTCCGGCAGACTGGACTTCATGGCGGAGTTGCTGGAAGATCCGCATGTCAGGTCCATCATGGCCACCGAAACGGAAGACCATGCGGAAATCGGCGTGCCGGAATACTGGTACAGACTGTACGGATGGCTTCTGGAGTATTACCCATTCAACGGGGTGCCCATGTTCGGGGACAAGCCACATTTCCGGATTCACCTGAACCGCAGCCTGCTGACTTTCATACATAAGAGAAATTCACCCGTCTATCTTTCAAAAGTGGATATGACCATGCAGTTCCTGCTGGAAGTGTTCGGAGCGGACTATTACCTGACCGTGCTTGACATCATCTACCATAACCAGCGGCTGGACAAGGACGGCTCTCCCGAAAGCGGCGACAGCTATGTATGGGAACTGTATTACATAATGCTCCAACTGTCCCTGATTCGGACAGAACAGGATACAGCCGGGCATACCGGCAGACCAACGTCTGATGAAAAGGCAGATGAAGTATCCTTGTCTGTCCAGGTTCCCGAGGCCCTTGCCCGCAATGACGGCGCATTCGACAGATGGCTGGAAAATACGGAACTGCCGGACGGGATGAAGCGCAGAACGCTCTCACAGCTGATACAGGACAAGCCTGAACTGTTAATACGGTGGCTGACAGGGCGACCGGACAGGAAGTATCTGTCCTTACTGGCGGCTCTGACCGGACAGACTGCCTTGATGAGACTTGCGGGACATGTTTCCCTGCAACTGGCAGAGACACTTGCCGTCCTGTCTGATACGGTTGAAAAGGCATCCGCATCCGTCATGTGGTTGCGGGATGCCGGAAAAGACCGGGTGACAAATGCTTTGAAGATAGCCGTATGGCAAGGGATTTCCATGGGAGCATACCCGGATTCGGATTCCGCTTCGGCCCGGATGCGGAAGCTGTCCGGATTGTTTTATAAAGAAATAACCGGACGGGAACTTCCGTCCGATGACGATGTATATGCCGGAATCCTGGAAGTTGCCGGGATGTCCGTACCGAAGACTACGGACATTACGAAAGACTGTTCCCGCATGGATAATCAGGCTGGGAAGATAGTCACTTCCCTAAAGACCGTCCTTTCGGACAACAGCATACCGGAACAGGCAAAGAAGATATTTGTACTGCAATGCTTCGACATTTATCGGGGCAAGGAAAACGAACTGGTTTCTGTCTTGCTGTCGGAGAAACTGTCGGATACCGTCTTCGCCCTGCTTGACAGGACAGCATTACGTAACCTCATCATGAGGCTCGCCGGACAGGTTTACAGCCCAAAAGCCGGGACGGATGCCGTACGCTTTATCGGATGGCTTGTACAGCATATCGAGACAGTAGCAGTACTTGTGTCACGTCCTGTAAAAGACGTATGGCATTCACTATTCCGGTCACTCGCTTCATGGGATGTCAGGACAGTTTCCATATCGGCGAACGATGCGGTTGTACGGTTGCTTTCTGCCGTGACCGGCAATGACAGCAACAACATAAAGACGGTTCTCGAATCACTGATCAGCCGATTGTTACGTATTTCCGATACGGTAGTAGCGGATAATGAAAGGACATATCACGACTCCAATACGATAAGAACCCTTCCGGACTTGGAAGACAACTTTCTATTGTCCTTATTGGTCCGGACATTGAGATACATCCGTTCGGAGGACCGGACTTCTGAATGGCCTGCATCGGATGTTCACTACGGCAATCCGACTAATACAAATACCGCTTTACACCGGATTCCGGAGGATGACAATCCTGACAGGATTGCCTTGAATGAGACACGAACCGCATTTGAACAATATGTAAACGACATGACCGGATTGACCGGCTGGTTGCGAGACGGTACATACACATCCGCATTGAAAAGTGAGGTGTTCCGTCATTATATGAATGATTCGCCCAAAGAAGCAATACGTCTGCTTCGGGAAACCGTCACCTTGGATGAAGGCACTGTTGAACTGTGGGCTGAAATCATCGGCAAGGATGCCTTGCTTTATCTTCTCGGACAGTCAGATTCCATGTTGTCAGAAAGGTTGTTCCGAACCATCGGAGCGATAAATACAGTATTGCCTGGTAACGTATTGTTTACAGGCGGTAGCGAAGAATGGGAACAGTCCGTTGCGAAAGCCACGCTCCGCATGATGACGGAAAGAGTAGACATGGGAATAATGAATGTGGAAGCGACCGTTTCCCTTTTCCTGCGCCACCTTCATCATATCCTGACCGGGAACAGAGAATATACGGATGCAGACCGCGGTCAATGGAAAACAATAGAACGACAGACTATTCGTATAATCACGCCGGAAACACCCTTGGAGGATACTGAAAACAAGAGTACATCCGAACAGAAAGCGGCTTCACTCTCTTTCGAAGTTTCCGGAACCGGACAGGACGAAACACTCTTCGATGAATGGGCGACATGGTTGTTGTCCCCGTCTGTCAGTGATACGGAAAAGTCACAGATATTACGCCATTATGCCCGCTGGCAACCGGAACTGCTCTGGAAACTGGTACGGTATTCGACCGTCAGTACTCCCGGCAGGAGGCATGTCGCTTCCGCTCAATGGAGTGAATGGCTTGGTGTTGAAGATTGGCTGGAAATAATTTCCGGCATGTCTCTCTCTCTGGGAGACACCTTGGGGCGGACAGTCGGAACGGTTTCGGAAAAATACGGAATAGAAAATAAAGTACTTGCTGAAGGACTGGTACGGTTTGTGGCTTCTTATCCTATAGAACGCATCCGTTACGGCAACGCTTCGGACATCGTCAAGAAGTATCTGGAGAATGTCATTGCCCTCTCATGGGAAAACGGAATGCCGGAGTACATCCGTGAACGGTCCACCGGCTCAGGAGTTGAAAACAGGTCGGAACAGAAAGAACCGGAAGAAGAAAAACAGACGGAATCACCACTACCTGCCGAAAGGAAAACCGCACTGGAAGCGGTTGTTAAGATTGTGGAAGAGGAACTGCACCTGACCGATGCGGAACAGGCGTTGGAAGAATCCGTACTGCCGGAATACATCGAAGTGCCGAATGCCGGACTGTGCCTGCTGGCTGTTTGGTTCACGCGCCTGTTTGGAATGCTTGGCTTGCTGGAAGAAAAAGAAGACGGCAAGAAAGACCTGAAGGATACCGAAGCCCGGATCCGCGCCATCTTTATCCTGCAGCGGATTGTCACGGGAGAGCCCCGTGAATACAAGGAACAGGAACTGGCATTCAACCGCATTCTTACCGGATGCCCGTTCTATGTGCCTTTACCGAAAACATTGACCCTGACCAGTCAGGAAATACAGACCGTAGAATCCATGCTTTCGGGAGTGAAGTCGAACTGGGACAAGCTGAAGAACACCTCGGTAAAAGGTTTCCAACATAGTTTCATCGAACGTCCGGGCAAACTGGAACAGCGTGAAGACAAATGGGTGCTGTATGTGGAAAACCGTTCCTACGACATCCTGCTGGATACCCTGCCGTGGTCATATCGACAGATACGGTTGCCGTGGCTCAAGAAGAAAATCAATGTCATCTGGCGTGACAAGGAAGAATTTGACTTTGAGAATTATAACAATTAAATATATACCTATATGGAAGCGGAAAAGACCTATCAAAACAAAGTGGCGCGTACCATCCAGCATAAGCGTAATGGTGAAGGCGCATTGGAGTTTGCGGATAACCGTCCTGCCGGAATATTGCAGGCCGTGGCAGAACCCGTACAACGTCTTGAAGACGAGGACGAGACTTTACAGGACAAGTTCGAACAGCCTGTACAACGGCTTGATGACGAAGAAGACGAACCTCTGCAGGGAAAATTCGTGCAACCCATACAGCGTGAAGAAGACGATGATGTAGCCCTGCAGGGGAAATTCGAGCAGCCTGTACAGAAGAAGAACGAGACAGGTATGCCCGATAATCTGAAAGCGGGCATCGAAGACCTGTCCGGCTTCTCTATGGACGATGTGCGTGTGCATTACAATTCGGACAAACCGGCAACCGTACAGGCATTGGCCTATACACAAGGGACGGACATCCATGTCGCTCCCGGCCAGGAGCAGCATCTGCCCCACGAGGCATGGCATGTAGCTCAGCAGATGGCAGGCCGTGTCGAACCGACCACCGAAGTGGGCGGACTGCCCGTAAATGATAATGTGGACCTCGAACATGAGGCCGATGTGATGGGTGCAAAAGCAAACAGTTATTAAATGCAGAAATGATGTAGCCTATGATGACAGCGCATATCGAATGGTTTGAAAGGATGCTGACCACAGCCATACAGCTGTATTTTCAGCAAGGGTGTGAATATGCCTCAATAGAAGAAGTCACACCCCCTGCTGACGGATGGCTGGAAGGCATGACCGGCAGACAGGAAATCACGTTCAACGAACGGGTTATTATCATGTTGGCTCTGATGCCACATACTTGTCCGCAGGCATTGGATATCTTCTTCGTGCAGAACAAGAACTTCGACCGCCAGTACACCGAGTTCGGCGGCTGGAAAGGGCTGTCTCATGGTGGCTTCCTGCCCACCGGCGAGACCGCTTCGTTCATTATCGCCGGAGAGGACATGGAGAAAAAAAAGGCTGTCATTCACATGTTCCAGCGGGACCACTGGTTCTATACGCAGAATATCTTACGGCTGGAAGGAGCCGGCGAAGGCGAACCGTTCCTGAGCGGCCAGCTCCGTCCCTCCGAAGAGTTTCTGAGCCATGTCCTGCTGGATCGGGAATATAAACCAGACTATACAATCGGTTTTCCGGCCAAGCTCATTACAACCCCATTGGAATGGGAGGACATGATATTGGATTACAACACCTACGAGGCCCTCGAAGAAATCAATACATGGATTGCGCACCAGCACACCATCATGGAGGACTGGGGGTTGAAACGCATCTTGAAGCCTGGATACCGTGCCTTGTTCTATGGCCCACCTGGAACAGGAAAGACCCTTGCAGCTACTCTGCTCGGCAAGAAAAACCAGATGGACGTGTATCGTGTGGATTTGTCCATGATTGTATCGAAATACATCGGTGAGACGGAAAAGAACCTCGCCAAAGTTTTCGACTTGGCCGAGAACCGCAATTGGATTCTGTTCTTCGACGAAGCGGATGCTTTATTCGGCAAACGTACATCGACCAACTCCTCCAACGATCGTCATGCTAATCAGGAAGTAGCCTACCTGCTTCAACGCATCGAGGATTTTCCCGGCACGGTCATACTTGCCACCAACCTGAAATCCAACATCGACGAAGCCTTCTCCCGCCGCTTCCAGTCTATCATCTATTTCCCGATGCCTGATGAGGAACTCCGTGCTGCCCTCTGGCGCAGTATGCTCCCGAAAGAATGGCTCGGGGATGATGCTGAAGAACTCATCGCAAAAGCCGCCGAAACGGAACTTTCAGGGGGCTCCATTACAAATGTGGTAAGACGGTGTGCAATATCACTGTGTAATGCCGATAACAATAAAATAACAGATAAGGCTATTATAAATTTTATAAGGATGGAATAATTATTATGAAATCATATATATCGAAACAAGTTGAATGCCGAACAATAGATAATAATAGAAAATCGATGCAGAAAGTATCTGTTGCGAGTAATTCAATTATACAATTTGCTCCTCGTGTTATTATGACAGAAGATGATATAAAAAAACTATCATTGGAACAACTATCCTTTTTTGTCTCACAATCTATACGAAAAGAATTATATGGCATAACCATGCCATGGAAAGATGAAATAGATTTTAATTATAATAATGTGCAGTTGATTAACGCTCTAAAAAGGATACACTCATTAAATACAGTTGGTGAAAATATAGTGTTATATGAAAATATGGTAGGAGTCACATACGGGAAAAATATTATTTATCCTGGATTAGACAGTTGTTTAGGTATAACTATTATTAGAATGCGTCTTCAAGAGCCACCATTAAAAAAAGGAGCTCATTTAGTCATTCCATTTGATATTATAGGAATGAAGAAATATAAAGAATTAGTGGATGAGTTATACCTTTTTTATTGTAATGAAAACACGGTTATTAGCATAAGCTGTAACAATCAAGATTGTATAAATGAACATATTGAGAGTATTCAGCAATTTCCAGAGCCAGGTATTGACACTGATAAAGTTGTCGAAAAATTGAAAATATTTAAGCGTAAAGCCATTGTTAATACAAATCCAACTTCGACTTCTGCTAATGAACAATATAATACCAATACTATACATACAGTATGAATTATATCTATGCTTAAAATTAAGATATTTTTTAGTTATATCATCCTTTTGGCGGTCATTGGTAGCATGGCCGCCATTTTGGTATATGAACGGCAGCGGATGCGCGAAATTGAGGCTGAAACGGCAAACATAAGCCATATACGTCGTAGTATCAACACGGCACATCGTCGTATTACGGGGCTCGCCACATTGGGTGAGAGTGTGGCGAGTTGGAACAAAGCGGACTATCTGCACTATCGTAACCGCCGACTGCAAGCTGACAGTTTACTGAACTCGCTGAAACGGCACTGCCGTGAATATGTACGCCCGG
>ULOI01001937.1_pt1 | contig 15189 bp, 16 predicted proteins | sample 1952231 | NCBI WGS metagenome assembly ULOI01 (sample SAMEA4835593, study PRJEB28245) | human gut metagenome | biome: gut microbiome; material: fecal sample | place: Denmark | collected 2008
CAGTGAGGCAGCATTAAATGCATTGACACTGGTATTCCCGGTCCAGATGCTCATGGTAGCAGTGGGAATCGGAACAGGTGTCGGAACCAATGCACTTCTGGCAAGGACACTTGGACAGGGAAACAATAAAAAAGCAGCAAAGGTAGCAGGAAACAGTCTGTTCCTGGGAGTGATCATTTATGTGGTTTGTTTATTGTTTGGCATCTTTGGAGTGAAAGCATACATTTCATCCCAGACAGTAGATGCAGAAGTTTTTCAGATGGGTGTCAGTTATCTTCGGATATGCTGTGTGATCTCTTTTGGAATTATTTTCTTTTCTTTATTCGAAAAGTTATTACAGGCAACTGGACGATCCCTTTATTCCACAATCGGTCAGGTGGTCGGAGCAGTTGTAAATATTATTCTTGATCCGATCATGATCTATGGTATTGGACCTTGCCCGGAAATGGGAGTGAAAGGCGCGGCCTATGCAACGGTAATTGGTCAGGTAGCGTCCGCAGTATTGCTGTTCATTTTCCATATAAAATTGAATAAAGAGTTTGAACATGGAGCGAAATATATGAAGCCAGATGCAGGTGTTATAAAAGAAATCTATGCAATCGGACTTCCGGCGATCATTGCACAGGCATTGATGTCGATTATGGTTTATGTAATGAATCTGATCCTAAAGTTCAATCCGTCAGCACAGACAGCATATGGTTTGTTCTATAAGGTGCTGCAGTTTGTTCTCTTCCTTGCATTTGGCCTTCGTGATGCGATCACTCCGATCCTTGCATTTGCTTATGGAATGAGAAGTAAGAAGAGAATAAAGGATGGAATCAAATATGGTCTGATCTATACGATTGCATTAATGATTCTTGGAATTGCCATTACAGAGATTTTCCCTGGGGCGTTCGCGACACTGTTTAATGCAGGACAGTCAAGAGAATACTTTATCGGAGCAATGAGGGTAATCTCAGTCAGCTTTCTGTTTGCCGGAATCAATGTTGCTTATCAGGGCATTTATCAGGCTCTCGACGGTGGTGTGGAATCATTGGTAATTTCGCTTTTGAGACAGCTTATTATTATTCTGCCACTGGCCGTAATTTTTTCGATATTTGTCAGAAATGGCCAGATGGGCGTTACATTGATCTGGTGGGCATTTCCAATTACTGAAATAGTTTCATGTTTTGTGGGATATGTGTTCTTAAAGAAAATCAGAAAAAATAAAGTTGATGTTTTAAGTTAAGGAGGAAGCGGAGATGACAAAAAGAATCATTACAATCAGCAGAGAATTTGGAAGTGGCGGACGCTTTATCGGAGAAGAAGTAGCAAAGAAACTTGGAATTGCTTATTATGATAAAAATATCATTAATGAGATTGCAGAAAAGTCTGGTTTATCTCCGGAATATATTCAGGAAAATGCAGAATTATCGCCGAAAAAAGGATTATTCGCATATGCATTTGCCGGACGTGACATCACAGGAAAATCAGTAGAAGACCTGGTGTATGAGGCACAGAGGAAAGTTATTTTAGAGCTGGCTGAAAAGGAGTCTTGCGTGATCATTGGAAGAAATGCAGATTATATTCTGAAAGACCGGGATGATGTGCTGAATGTGTTTATTCATGGAGACGCACCGGAAAAAATACAGCGTATCACTCGCTTATACAATGTAGAAGAACAGAAAGCTGTCAAAATGATGGTAGATATAGATAAAAGACGTATGGCAAATTACAATTTTTATACAAACCAGAAGTGGGGAAAAGCTGACAATTATACGCTGTGTTTGAACAGTTCCCAGCTTGGGTATGACAGATGCGAGAAGATAATTATGGAATGTATATGACTGTGAAAATACATTTTATGAAATATAAAAATGACATTGCATATTTTGTGATAAGATGTGTTCAGTAAAGAAAATATAACATAATGATACAAGGAGATGATAGGAATAAAACAGGATTAAATAAATTAAGGGGCGTGAATCGACAGTAGATTCACGCTCTTGATTTATTGTGAGATTGTTTTTAGTAATCTATGTGACATACAATAACTGTAAATACATGCAATAATTTCTGCAATCCAGAATGCATACCAGCCATGTGAAATGCCAGAGATTTTTATAAAAATCCAAAGGCATGGAACCAGTAAAATAAGCTGACGGATGGCAGCACCAACCATGTTAATGATACCATTTCCAAGCCCGGAGGAAAAGTATCCGCAAAGAATCGTAATTGCAGACATCACAAAGGAAATGGAAATAATCCTCAGTGCCGGAATGCCGAGCAGCAGCATTTCTGAACTTGCAGAAAATAATTGCAGCAACTGTTCGGGAAAACACCAGAATATGACAGTTCCGCATAAGGTAATGATCACTCCGGTAGGAAGTAAAATCTTCCATGTCTGTTGTACACGTTGGTAGTTTTTATCGCCGTAATTATATCCTACGATAGGTATGGCAGCCTGTCCCAGTCCATTGATCGGCATCATCAGGAAATTTTGCAGTTTGTAGTAGATACCAAAAAAGGCAACTGCTGTTGCGGAAACATCAAGAAGAATACGGTTTACTACAAATGTCATAATACTTCCGATTGCCTGCATAATGATTGTTGGAAGCCCCACCCGGTAGATATCAGCAACATCCTGCCACATGAAATGATAGTTTTTCAGACGGACGTGGATGATTGGATTTCGGAAACGATTAAACAGTAAGGCAGCGATAGCACCAGCTATTTGGCCAATGACAGTTGCGATCGCTGCACCACGGACTCCCATTGCAGGACAGCCAAGCAGACCGAAAATCATAATAGGATCAAGAATAATATTCAAAACAGCACCAATGATCAGAGACAGCATAGATAATACAGTATCTCCAACCGCCTGTAACAGTCGCTGAGCATAAGTTTGCAGAAAGATTCCCCAGCAATATACAAGATTGATGGAAAGATATTGTTTGCAGAGTTCCTGAAGTTCTGAATTAGCAGCCAGTTTAGTGGCAATCGTATCGGACAGAAAAATCCCGATCATTGAAAAGATAAGAGACGTAAAAATCATCAGGAAAAGTCCGGTTGTGGCAGCACGACATGCTTCCTCCGGCTTATGTTCCCCAATTTTTCTGGAAAGCAGAGCATTCAGACCTACTGCAGTTCCGACACCTACGGCAATCATTAAGAACTGAATGGAATAAACCAAAGATGCAGCGGTCAGCGCCGTTTCAGACAGTCTGGCGACAAAGATACTGTCAACAATGTTATAGAGTGACTGTACGAGTAAAGACAGCATTAAGGGAACAGCCATCGTGTACAGTAAAGGACGGATTGGCATTTCTGCCAGTTTGTTTCTGGAATTCATAAAACCTCCTTATGGCATTGCAAAAAAATAAGCGTGAAATCTGTAAGGACAAGCAAATCCTCATGATTTCACGCTTTTACAAGCCGGCTTTTGTTACAATTATTTTTCTTCGGACTTATTATAAACGAAAGAGAAGAGGAAATGCAAGAAAAAAATAATATGTATTGACAAAAGATAAAAAACAATTCGGATGAGACTAACGGCGATACAGTTGAGAGTATTGGGTGAAATAAGTCGTTTAGAGTCAATGGGAGTTGAAGAAATCAATCAGAAAGATCTGGAAAAAGCATTAGCGGTCACGCATCCGGAACAGGAATTGGTGTAGGAAAGAGTATTGCAAAAAATATGATATGAAAAACGAAGGTCACGTGTTAAGCATGGAGCCCGAGGAAATTGAATAAGTCAGAGTGAAGAAAAGAAACCTGTAGAAATTGTATGACTTTACAGGTTTCTTTTTTATTCTTTTTTAGAATTAAAATAATTATCGTGCTTTTGAAAAATATCTGATATAATATATTGTATAGATACATCATATGACATACTTAGAATCTCGTCAATAAAAAAAGAGAGGACTATCGTAAATGATAAAATTAAATAGTGCGATACCACTGTATCAACAAGTGGCAGAAGATTTGAAAAATAGAATAGAACAAGGTGAGTTTTGTTCAGGACAATCTATTCCAAGTGAAGCAAAATTGTGCGAACAATATGAAGTTAGTAGAATTACAATTAGAAATGCAATTGCAGAACTGGTTGAACAAGAAATTTTAGTGAAATATCAAGGTAAGGGCGTGTTTGTGCGTACACCTAAAATTTCCTCGAGTTTGACAACATTCAAAGGCTTTACATATTTTTGCCAAGAAAATCATTTAAAAACTTATACAAAGATTCTTGAAAATAAAGTGGTTTCAGCTAATGCAGTGATGACAAAAAAATTAGAACTAAAAGATGGGGAAAAGCTTGTATATTTGAAACGTCTACGACACGTAAATGATAGACCTGTTATGATAGAACATGTATATTTGCCATATTCGAAATATGGATTTCTTTCCAAAATAGATATGGAAAATTGTTCTCTTTATGAGAAAATAACAGAGAAAACAGGATTACAGATAGAAGACAATTGTTATACTTCAATTATGCTTGAAACCAATATAACAACAGAAGAAGAGATTGTTTTAATGGGACTTTCAGAACCAGATGCGGTATTTGTATTAACAGAAACGGTTTATTTGAATACGGGAAATCCGCTACATATTACAAAACAGGTACTTTTGGGGGATTATTTTAAATTTTTCATGTCAAATAAAGTAAATCAGTTATCGATGAATTGGAAAAAAATGTAACTGTAGTTATCTATAATAATTTCGGAGAGAAGAGTATATTGTATGGATTTTTAGAAGACACTATAGACATTGAATAATAAATGTTATATAATGTATTATCATGTAACATAATGCATTATGACGAGGGAGAAGTAATATGGAAAAAAATAGCAACATAAATCCAGACAGTATGATTCCGATGTATAAGCAAATAGTGAATCTATTAAATGAAAAAATTGAAAAAGGTGAATTAAAACCCGGAGATAAACTTCCATCAGAGGCTGAACTAATGGAGGCATATTCTGTAAGTAGAATAACCATTCGTTCAGCAATCAGCGAGTTAGAAGAAGATGGCCTCGTAATCAGATCTCGAGGAAAAGGGACATTTATTGCATCTAAGAAAGCTATGTATTCGGCAGATGATACGGTTGGATTTACACATTCATGTCAGCAGGAGGGAAAACAGGCTACTACAAAAGTGGTAGATGTGTCATGGATATATCCGACGATGTCAGACACACAATATCTAGATATAGAAGAAGATACAACGATTTTATGCACAAAGCGTTTACGCTTTGTAGATGATGTTCCTACAATGATTGAAACCAACCATTATGGAAAAGGATTCTCGTTTTTGGAAGGAGAAGATTTAAATCAGTCGTTGTATGATATTTTACAAAAACATAAAATCACACTGGGGAGAAGCATCCGTACATTAGAAGTTGTATATGCAAATGCTCAGGAAGCAAGTTTGTTGAATATAAAAAAAGGAGAAGCATTGTTGCTTTTTACAGATAAACATCAAGATGAAAAAGGGAAACCATTGTTTGTATCAAAACAAGTGTATTGTACAGAACGATTAAAATTCTATCTTTAAAATAAAAATTAGAAAATAAAAATTAGTACTTTTGCATAAAAAATGCAGAAGTGCTATTTTTTTTATTGACAGAAACAGCACATAGTAGTAAGCTTATTGTAACGAGATGTTATATGATGTTATATCACAAGAGTAGGAGGAGTGATAATGAACAAAATATTGCTTGCTAGTCATGGCCCATTGGCAAACGGAATGAAAAAGACAGCAGAATTTTTAATGGGGCAAAATGAAAATGTAGAAACTCTATGCGCTTATGTAGATGAGCAATCTAAGGATCTTCCGGCAATGGTAGAAAAGTGGATGAACGAAAGAAATCCAGAAGACCAGTGGGTTGTTATCACAGATATATTTGGCGGAAGTATCAATAACGAATTTATGATAAGAGCACAAGAAGGGGGATATTGGTTAATAGCAGGAATGAATCTCCCATTAGTTCTTAGTTTGTGGTATGAAACGGAAAATTTAACAGAGAAGCAATTAGAAACTAATATTTCAGAAGCAAGTGAAGGTATTGTTTTATGCAATAAGTTATTGTCTGAGGATACAGTAGAGGAAGACGATGAATTTTAAAATCAATTAAAACAAGATATGGAGGATGTAAAATGATTAAATTATTAAGAGTAGACCACAGATTATTACATGGTCAGGTCGCTATGGCGTGGACACAATCGTTAGATTCGGATTGCATTTTAATTGCAAATGATGCGGTTGTGAATGATAACATTCGGAAAACAACAATGAAATTGGCTAAGCCAAATGGGGTGAAGCTCGTTATGAAAAATATTGAAGATTCCATCGCTGCATTAAATGCGGGTGTTACAGATAAATATAAATTATTTATCGTCGTAGAGAGTATTGAGGATGCATATCGATTGGCCAAAGGATATGCAGGAATACGCTCTATCAATCTTGGTGGTTGTAAGCCAAAGGAAGACATTGTTAAGACAATTTATAAGACAATTCCAGTTACTGCCCGGGATGAGGAAATGTTAAAAGAGTTGTTAAACGATGGAATTGAAATTGAAATCAGGCAGGTGCCTGGTGAACAGAAAGTAAAAGTATCAGAGAACATGTGAGGAGGAAAATTATGTTAGTTCAGGCAATTCTAATAGGGTTGATTGCCATGTTTGTTACCTTTGAGTGGATGTTTGGAACAAACTTAGGATCACGTCCAATCATTACAGGAATGCTTGTTGGATTGGTTATGGGTGATTTGAAAACAGGAATCATTCTTGGTGCAACTCTTGAGATGGTATTTATTGGTTCTATTACACTTGGAGCAGCAGTTCCACCAGACGTAATCACAGGTGGTATTCTGGGTGCTGCATTTGCAATTTCAACGGGAAAAGGCGCAGACGTAGCGCTGGCTCTGGCATTCCCAATTGCAACGTTATATTTGGTTGTTGACAATGTACTTACACTTGGAATACTTCCATTCTTTTTACATAAAGCGGATAATTATATAGAAAAAGGCGATTTTAAAGGAATGGAGCGAATGCATATACTAGGTGGATTTGTGGTAAAAAGTTTGCCAAGAGGAATTATATGTGCAGTAGCATTTTATCTTGGAACACCAGTTATGAACCGAGTTCTTGAAGCGATTCCAGTGTTTGTTCAGAATGGACTTGTGGCAGCAGCAGGATTTATTCCGGCACTTGGAATTGCTCTGCTTGCACAGATGATTTTGTCTAAGAAAACAATGGTATATTTTATTCTTGGATTTGCATTAGCTGCTTACCTTAAGATTCCAATGCTTGGAATTGCAATGATGGCAGGATGTTTAGCAGTTATCCTTGTGCAGATGCAGGGAACACAGAAAGTAGCAGTACAGGAGGTGGAAGATGATGACTTCTAATACAGCAGAACAGAAGAATGTAATTGGAAAGAAGGAATTAAGATCAATCTTTTTACGTTCATTATCTTTGGAATACTCATGGAATTATGAGAGACAACAGAATATGGGATATTGTTTTGCGATGCTTCCTGCGATTAAAAAGATTTATCAGAAAAAAGAAGATCAGATAGCAGCAGCAAAGCGCCACATGGAATTTTTTAATACAACACCATACATTTCAACGGCGGTATTTGGAATTTCAACAGCAATGGAAGAGAGCAACGCTAGAAATGAAGATTTCGATACATCATCTATTAACAATGTAAAGGTTGCATTGATGGGACCATTAGCAGGTATTGGAGATTCTATGTTCTGGGGAACACTTCGAGTAATTGCAACAGGAATAGGTACATCCCTTGCTATGCAAGGTAGTATCCTAGGACCACTTTTATTTTGGCTTATATTCAACGTGCCGGCATTTGCAGTTCGATATATTTGCTTAAAATTCGGATATAAATTTGGAACAAGTTTTCTGAATAAAATTGAAGAATCAGGTATGATGCCTAAATTGACATTTGGTGCAGCAGTACTTGGACTTATGGTAATTGGTGCAATGATACCGAGTATGATAACGGTTAATATTGCTGGAGCTATCGGAAGTGGCGATGCAGCAGTAAAGGTACAGGAAATCTTAGATGGTATTATGCCAAACCTCATTCCATTTGCAATGACATTAGGAATTTATGGGCTTTTGCAGAAAAAAGTCAAAGTTTCATGGATATTGATCGTGCTTATGGTCGTAGGAATTGTTGGAGCACTTTTAGGTATTTTTTAATTTAGATTTAGGAGGAAATTATCATGATGGTAAAGTTTGATGAAAACCAGATTTTGAAAAACGGAGAATATATTTATGCTCAGAGAGCAGAGATTGAAAAAATAGCAGATGCTGTTTGCGAGAAAGGGTTTGACAATATTTTGTTTACTTCTTCAGGTGGTTCACTTGCTATGATGCAGCCTTTTGACTATATGATTTCAGTAATGTCCAATCTGAATGTACAATCACAGATTTCAGCAGAACTTCTTGTTGAGGGAAATAATCATCTTACAGATAAGACATTAGTATTTATGGCATCAAAATCAGGAGATACAAAAGAGACAGTTGCAGCAGCTAAGTATGTCAAAGAAAAAGGAGCAACGATTGTGTCTGTTTTAGGAGTTGACAATTCGCCGATGGGTGAGTTATCAGATTATTCAGTTGTATACAAAGACGGAAGACCACAAGAGTATGTTTTGTATATGCTAATCGGAAAATTATTGGAAAATAAAGGATTCTTTGATGATTACAAACAGTTTGCAGATGAATTGAAGAATCTTCCGGCAGCTCTGGTATCTGTAGGCAAAGCAAGTGAGCCAAAAGCAAGAGCATATGCAGAGAAGTATAAAGATGATCCATATCAGATTTGGATTGGCTCAGGTAATTTGTGGGGACCTACATATTCATTTGCAATGTGCGTATTAGAGGAATCACAGTGGCTGAGAACAAAATCTGTAACATCTCCGGAATTTTTCCACGGAACAATTGAATTGGTGGAAAAAGGAGTTTGTGTAGCCTTAAATATGACAGAAGGACAGACTAGAAAATTGGATCAGCGAGTAAAAGATTTTGTAGGACAGTATACAGATGACTTTACAGTATTTGATACAGCAGATTATGAATTGCCTGGTATTAGTGACAAATTTAGATGGATGCTTTCTCCGGTTGTGATTAATGCGGTATTGTCCAGAGTGAGCAAGAATTTTGAACAAATTAGAAATCATTCACTTGATATTAGACGTTACTATAGAAAAGTAGAATATTAGATTAATGAGTAGGATACCGCGAATAGAATTTGCGGTGTCCTTTTTTAGAGGTAAAAAAATATGAAAATAGCAGGAATCGGCGATAATGTAATAGATCGTTATATGAATATGGGGATTATGTTCCCAGGTGGGAATGCAGTTAACGTTGCTGCTCATGCAGCACTTCTTGGCGCAGAGGCTGCATATGTAGGAAGCATCGGAGCAGACAGAGAAGGAAAAATATTGAAAAATGCTTTGGAAAGTTTAGGAGTAGATTTATCTCAATGTATCTTTGATCCGGAAGCAACAACAAAAAAATGTGATGTGAATGTAATTGATGGTGAAAGACATTATATAGGATGTGATTTGGGGACAAAATGGGCACATACAACGACAATTCGTACAGAAGATGTGGAATATCTAAAAACTTTTGACGTGATCCATACAAGTTGTAATGCCAAATTGCATGAAGATGTATATAAATTAAAAGACTTAACAGGAATGGTGACCTTTGATTTTTCAGTAAAAGATAAATATCGTACAGAAGAGTTTTTAAATATGACATGTCCATACTTGGAATTGGGACAATTTTCCTGCGACCATATGGAAGAACCAGAAATACAGGAACTATTAAAAAAAGTTTATGAGCATGGGTGCAAAAATGTAATTGCGACTATGGGTGGTCGTGGACAGATTTTTTACAATGGAAGCGAATTTATAAAAGGAAAAGTCTATTTTGTAGAACCTGTTGACACAATGGGAGCAGGTGATTCTTATCTTGCGGCATTGATTGTATCTTTGCTGAAAAAGGGATGGAAAAAGGGCGTTGTTTTGCAGGCAGATGTGATCAAGGCAGCCATGGATGATGCAGCACATTATTCATCAGACAACTGCTTGCGAGAGGGTGGCTTTGGGTTTAAAAATCAGATTGAGGAATAGAAATGAAATATATTATTTTTGATTTAGATGGAACATTGAGTCGAACAGATAAATTTATGATTCCATCAATTGAATTGGCAATGGAAAAAATGAATATATCAGTTTGGACAGAAGATGCTATTCGCTGCACGATAGGTGAACCGGTAGAAGTGACCAATCTCAAATTTTTTGGACAGAAAAAAAGCGAAGAAGCGGATAATTTCTGGAAATTAGTATCTGGTTATTATAGAACAATATTTCATAATTCTGTTGAGGAATATGAAGGTGTAGGAGATATGCTGGATTCTCTTCATGAAAGAGGATATAAAACAGCAGTATGTTCAAACGCCGATGAAGAGTATATAGAAGAGGTATTGGACAAACTTAATTTGCGCGAAAAAATAGATCGAGTAAGACCTATTATTCCAGGAAAAGGAAAAGTGGAATCATTAGCCCGTTTTTTACAGGATGAAAATCCAGAGTTCGCAATATTAGTAGGCGACCGGTGTTATGACCTTGAAGCGGCGCAGGCAAATCGTATTTTGTTTGTTTCCTGTAAATATGGATGTGGAACAGAGGAAGAGCTGAAAATGGCAGATTATTCTATAAATGAGCCACTGGAACTATTGGATATTTTGAATGAAATAGAAAAAATTTTAAAAAATTAAAAAAACTACTTTACATATAATGTTATATGATGTATTATTACATTAACGAACAAGATAACATTTAAATTTAAGGAGGAAAATAAGATGTTTAATTTTGATGTACCACGTTACGAAAAAGTTGTAGGAGATGCAATTGCATTAAGACCACAGATTGAGAAAGCAGTTGATGAGATTTGCAAGGAGGGTTATTCAAATATTTTCTTTATTGGATGTGGCGGAACTTATGCACATTCACTTCCAATGAAATATTGGTTTGATACAACTTCAGAGATTGAAACACACTCAGTAATTGCAGCAGAATTCATGGTATCAGGACATAAGAGATTCACAAAAGATTCAGTATGTGTATTCTCTACAAGAAGTGGAAATACAAAAGAGATTGTAGCAGCAATCAAATATTGTAAAGAAGCAGGAGCAAGAACTCTGGTATATGTATCAAATGATAATACACCAGCTTGTGAATATGCAGATTATAAGTTCTTCAGTTTTGCAGAAGATGATTGCCTGTGTGAAGCAATTTATACATATATGATTACATTACTGGCAAGATTCAAAAAGAATGCAGGAGAATTTGATAAATATGATGAGTTTGTAGAGCAGTACAGCAAGATTGTTCCATATCTCTTGAAAGCAAAAGAGCAGTATGAAGATAGATGTGCAAAAATGGCAGTAGAACATAAAGATACAGATTATCATATGGTAATCGGATCTGGAATGCTTTGGGGAGAAGCTTACGACTATGCAATGTGTATCCTCGAAGAGATGCAGTGGATTAAAACAAAATCTATCCATGCAGCAGAATATTTCCATGGAACACTGGAACTTGTAGAAGAAGATACAAGCTTAATCCTCTTCTACGGAGAAGATGAGACAAGACCATTAATGGATCGTGTTAAAAACTTCTCTGAGAAAGTAACAAAAGTTATTAATATTTTTGATACAAAAGAAGTTGAACTTCCATTTACAGATGCTGAATACAGAAAAATTGTTTCTCCAATGATCATGTATGCAATTACAGAAAGATTAAGTTGCCATCTTGAAAAAGAGAGAAATCATCCACTTACAACTAGAAGATACTATCGTCAGATGGAATATTAATAAACAGAAAATAAGCGAAAGGGAGGCAGGTGGAACTGCTTCCCTTTTGTAATAGGAAGGTGAACAAAATGAAAAAAATAGGAGTACTTACTAGTGGTGGAGACGCTCCGGGAATGAATGCAGCAATTCGCGCAGTTGTAAAAACAGCAATTGCAAATGGAATTCAACCGATAGGGTTTATTAAAGGATATAATGGGATTCTTGAAAAAAATTATCATGTTATGGATCGAGAAAGTGTTTCAGGAATAATCCATTCGGGTGGAACCATTTTAAAGACAGCAAGATGTATGGAGTTTTATGAAGCTTCATATCGTGAAAAAGCATTTCATAATGCAAAAGAAATCGGATTAGATGGCTTGGTTGTAATAGGGGGAGATGGTTCATATCGAGGAGCAGGATATTTGTCAGAATTAGGTTTGCCTTGTATTGGTGTTCCGGGAACAATAGACAATGATATTGCTTCAACAGAATATACAATTGGATATGATACAGCAATGAATACTGTAGTAGAATGTGTAGACAAATTAAATGATACGTGTCAGTCACATGAGCGGTGTAGTGTAGTCGAAGTAATGGGAAGACATGCAGGACATATTGCATTAAATACAGGTATTGCAACAGGAGCTGTCCAGATTATCACGGAAGAGATTCCTACCCCAATTGATGATGTTGTAGAAAATATTAAAAAGATTCGTGAGTCAGGAAAAGATCATTTTATTGTTATTGTTTCAGAAGGGTACGGAAACCCTGTAGAAATAGCCACGCAGATTCAGGAAAAAACAGGAATTGATAGTCGTGCCACAATATTAGGGCATGTTCAAAGAGGTGGAAATCCGACATTGAAAGATAGGGTAAATGCAACTCGCATGGGATATTATGCAGTAAAGCTTCTTGAAGAGGGCAAAACCAATCGTGTAGTTGCTTTGCAACAGGGAAATCTAGTAGATTATGATATCCAAGAAGCTCTGAAGATGAAGAAACCATTGGATATGGATTTATATAATATGATGATGGAAATTAGCTTTTAAGAAACATAATAAATTAAATTCTGGAGAGATATAGAATGAAATATAAAGTTCTTGTTCTTGATTTAGACGGAACATTAACAAATTCAAAGAAAAAAATTACAGATTATACTAAGAAAATATTATTAAATTTACAAAAAAAAGGAGTACATATTGTACTTGCATCAGGTCGTCCAGAATATGGAATCTGGCCGATAGCAAGAGAGTTGGAATTAGAAAAATATGGTGGCTATATTCTTGCGTTTAATGGAGGAAAGATTGTAGAGTGTAGTACAAAAAAAACAATATTTGAACGAACAATAGAATATTCGTATGTTCAGGAAATTTATGAGCAGGTAAAGGATAAAAAAGTAGCACTTCTCACATATGAAAATGATTCATTGATAACAGAAACGCCGAAAGATTTTTATGTAGAAAAAGAATCTTTTATTAATAAGATGAAAATAAAAGGAGTAGAAGATTTTATACAATATATTTCCTTCCCAATTACAAAATGTCTTATTACAGGTGATGGAACATATTTAGAAAGACTAGAGAAAAAATTACAAGAATATTTTAAAGATGAGTTAAGTATATATCGATCCGAACCATTTTTCCTGGAAATTATGCCACCTTTAATTGATAAAGCAAAATCTTTAGAAAAGCTCTTGCGATATCTGGATTGTTCTCGAAAAGAGATGGTAGCATGTGGAGATGGGCTAAATGATCTTACGATGATTGAATATGCAGGAATAGGTGTGGCAATGGATAATGCACAACCAGTGCTAAAAGAAAAATCTGATTTTGTTACACTTTCGAATGATCAAGATGGTGTTGCTGAGGCCGTAAAACATTTTTGGAAAGAAATCGTATGAAAATAAAGGAGACCAAATATGAGGATTATAGAAGCACAGGATTATAAAGATATGAGTAGAAAAGCGGCAAATATTATTTCTGCACAAATGATATTAAAGCCGGAATCAGTCATCGGATTAGCAACAGGATCTACTCCGATAGGAGTTTATGACCAATTGACAGAATGGTATAAAAAAGGGGATTTAGATTTTTCGAAAATACATACAGTAAATTTGGATGAATATAAGGGGATTGATGCAGAAAATAAGCAGAGTTATCATTACTTTATGAATCAGCATTTATTTTCGAGAGTAAATATTGAACTACAGAATACATTTGTGCCAGACGGAATGAATGAGAATCAAGATGAGGAGTGTCAAAGATATGAGAAACTAATTGCAGGTCTGGGTGGTGTTGATCTTCAGTTATTAGGGTTGGGACACAATGGTCATATTGGTTTTAATGAACCAGCTGAAGTTTTTGTAAAACAAACACACTGTGTTTCCTTATCAGAGAAAACAATTCAAGCAAATCAACGTTTTTTTGAATCAAAAAAACAGGTGCCGAAACAGGCATATACCATGGGAATAGGAACAATTATGTCAGCTAGAAAAATTCTCATTATTATTAGTGGAGAAGATAAAGCAGAGGCAGTGAAAAAATCGTTTGGAGAGGAGATATCGCCACATGTGCCGGCATCAATACTTCAATTACATCATGATGTAACAGTGATTGCAGATAAAGCAGCATTGAGTAAATTAGATATTTAAAATATACAGCCACCCTGTCACAGTAAAGGAACTAAACAATGTTGTCAGCATAACAACACTGGATGTTAATACCCCCTCATGCCCCATATTACGAGACATGACATAGCAGGCAACAGTTGTTCCGGATCCGAGCATTACAAGTATCGCAAGTAATTCTTCGTTTCGAAATCCAAGTAAAACTGCAATCGGAAGAAATAAGGCACAAAGTCCGATAAGTTTGATAAAAGTTGCGGTAATTGAAGAAAGAAGAGCTTAGCAAAGAAATTGCAGAATTCCAGCAAGAGATTGGATTAAAATATAAAATCCGAGATGCTGTATTGCACAAGTATAAAGCAAGTCTCATGTGGAGAATGAGATGTCTAAAATGAACCTGCCAGAAACCGTACCTGCTGTGGTATAAACCAAGAAAATCGAGTGTGAAAGCAAGTGAAAAATCCCTGTGAAGTAGTGGCATACGCCATGCACAGCTCGGGAAAGAATTCCCTCGCTGTAGGGCTGTCGCCCTATAAAATAGCAAAAAAAGACGCCTTTGCAAGTAAACTAGCAGGGCGTCTTTTTTCACCATTTTGCATGGTTTGTAGCGTTCACACAATCTTCACAAAATAATTAGCATTCACCTCTTGATAATGGAAGTTGATTTTTGTCCTGTCTTGTGTATCCCGGAAGTGCC
>ULOI01041272.1_pt1 | contig 15078 bp, 13 predicted proteins | sample 1952231 | NCBI WGS metagenome assembly ULOI01 (sample SAMEA4835593, study PRJEB28245) | human gut metagenome | biome: gut microbiome; material: fecal sample | place: Denmark | collected 2008
GGTGCCGACGGACATTCTGTTGTTGATAAAACAACAAATAAAGTATTAAATGCCCATTATCATCCTCTTGTTATTGGGGATCATTCATGGATCGGGTTTCGTTGTATTATTACCAAAAATGGAAACTTACCATCGAATTGTATTGTAGCAGCCGGTAGTGTTGTTTCAAAGACTTTTACAGAATCTTACACAATAATTGCCGGAAATCCAGCTAAGATCGTCAAAAAAAATATTAATTGGTCACATATCTCTACGTACAAGGAAAAACAAAATATGGATGAAATCATTTAAAATCAAAATAACATGTCTTTATCTCTATTACCCAAAGTATCTTTTTTAAATATTAGAAGGAAATCAAAATGGCTCCAAAAGTTTCTATCGTTGTTCCAATATATGGTGTTGAAAAGTATTTACACCAATGTATTGACAGTATTTTAGCCCAAACTTTAAAAGAAATAGAAATAATCTTAGTTAATGACGGCTCTCCCGATATGTGTCCTCAAATTATTGATGAATATGCAAAAAAAGATTTACGGATTGTTGCCGTTCATCAGTCAAACGGCGGTTATGGACGCGCGGTAAACCACGGCATAGAACTTGCCAACGGCGAATATATTGGTATCATTGAATCGGATGATTGGATTGAACCCGATATGTTTGAAAAACTTTATTTTAACGCCAAGAAAAATAATACAGATATCACAAAAGGCGGCTTTTGGCGTTACGATTCAACATTACCCAAAGAAAAACAAAATATGATATGGAGTTATAACAATCAAAATTTATTTGATGCACCTCATACTGTGTTTACGATTGAAGAGTATCCTTTGCTAATGGCTTTTCATGCTTCAATATGGTCTTCAATTTATCGGGCCGACTTTATAAAACAAATAAAAGTTAATGAAAGTAAATCTGCCTCATATCAAGATTTCCCTTTTATGATTGAAGCATTGTGCAAAGCGAAGCGTATTTCTGTTGTTCATAAACCATTTGTCCATTATCGTATGGAAGCTGGTCAAAATTCATCAACCATAAGACGAGACAAACGATTAATTTTAATGCCTGAACAATGTATTATAGGCAAAAAAATTCTAAAAAATTCTGGCAAATACCAAATTCTTAAAGAAGCATTTTATTTTCATGCATATTTGGCATGTTATGGATTCTACCAAAACATTTATTGGAAGTATAAAAGAGAATATTTAAAAAAATATCAAGAACTCATGTCCGAAATAGATGAGTCGTTTACTTATAAATATTTTACTCCCGAACAAATAAAGATTTGTAAAAATATACAAAAGGGAAATTTAATCAAAAGCTTAACAGACTTCAAAAGATTAAGACGCTTTTTATGCTCTATGCATATTTCCAAAAGGGGCTTTTGCATACAAATTCTAGGGGTTAAAATTTCCAAAGGATCTTATATGGATCGACCTGCTTTGTTTTCGATTAATATTAAGAGTTAAACATGCATTATTCCATTTACCATTATCTTTCATACCCTTTTTGTTATAAGAAGTTAAAAATTAAGCGCAAAGAACAAAAAGCCGCTTGGGAAAGTTTATTTAGGAAATATCTGATTATGGATGATTCGCCTGACATATTTAAACTTTTTCGTCATGCAGCCTATGAGCACGATATAAAAAAAGATTATGACAACTGGTTTTGGCTCAGTTATATGTGTCTGTTATTGCAGTATAATCAAAAAAGCAAAGCTGATGAACTTTTAGAACAATATACGAGAGGAATTAATGGAACAAAACACATTGAGCTTTTTTTGCCTGTCGCAGCCCTCGCGGTTTCACATGGAATTAAAAACAGACGAATAGAAATGGCAAGTGCAATTTTCGAGTGTTTAGAAAAACACAGATTAGAAAAAACATTCGAAAAACTCATCACTGGAAAAACTGTTGCAATTGTCGGGAACGGCCCGTGTGAAACAGGATTAAATAAAGGCCTTCAAATTGATGACCATGATATAGTCATTCGTTTTAATAACTTTGAAATTAACGGTTATGAAAAAGATTACGGTTCCCGCACCGATATTTGGATTCGCGGGTTTGCAGGAACCGACGTGCATGATAAAACAGCCACCGAAAGATTTTTGTTTGCTGGCATTTCGGGAAATTATCTTTTTTATCCGCTTTTCAGTGAAAATCAACTCAATATTTTATGGAGAGATTTAGTTAAAAATCCTATTACGTCAAGTTTCGTATCTTGTGAGTTGTACAGATCCATACACAATACTTTTCATGGAGAGCCCTCAACAGGTTTAGCTTCTGTATATGCTTGTTTAAATATGCCTGTTAAACAAATTGATTTATATGGTTTTTCCTATCTGCAAAAACAACCCGATCCATATGCAAGCCATTATTTTAATGACAGGAATGAAACCGAAGCCCTAAAACGTTCCATAAACCATAACTTTAACGACGAGACATTATATTTAAGGAGACTACTGCATGGAAAATAATAACATCAGTATAGCATTTGCATTTGATTATAATTTTTACCGTCAAGCCGTTGTTGCTATTTCAAGTTTGGTAAGTCTTAATTCTAAGGTAGGTTATGATATATATTGTATTGTGAAATCGGATATTACACCAGCCTTACAAAAAGAGATTAAAACAATTATTGAAGGTAAATCAGTATTATCGAAAGTTTTTTTTATTGATACGGGCAGCTATTTTGAGAATGCTTATGAATGTCGAGGGATAACAAAAGCTGCATATTACAGATTAATGCTCCATCGTTTATTAGATATTGATAAAATTATATATTCCGACGTAGACGTTTTATTTGAAGATGATTTAACTCAAATATACAACACAGAAATGGATTCTTTTTTAATCGGAATGCCTATTGATCCAAATCTTAATTTTCAAAACATACGCAAAAACTTAGAAAAAACATATAAATATTGGAGAGTGGATTTAAAAAATATCGGCAAAAATTATCATTGTTCAGGATTTTTAATAATAAATTTAAAAAAAATGCGTGAAGCAAATTTGGATGATGAAATTTTTTCATTGGCGAAACGAGAATTTTTGTTTCAAGATATGGATATACTAAATATATTATTTTCAAATAGACAATCACAAGTACTTCGGGTTTCTTCAAGATATTGTTTTATAGCCAAATTTGATTATAACCACTTATGCGATGATGGGATTATATCAAAAGAAGAATTGCACGAAACTTTAAATAATCCTGCCATCATTCATTATGCCGGCATAAAACCATGGAATAATAAATCTGTTCATATGGCTGATAAATGGTGGGATTATATGAAACAAAATACCCCTTATTATTCTTATTTCAAAAAACAATATCATAAACTTTTAATCAAAAAAATCATAGAAATATTAAAAAAGAAGTTCTTATCAATGCAAATCAAAGAAAAAAACGGCAAAAAATACAAAATCTTATACATATTAGGAATCAAAATAAAATTATCACAGCCATCATTTTTGAAATCTGACATTCCAATATACAAAATAGCAAAATATCATGTCGACCAATTAATTAAAAATATCAATTTAAGGAGAAAATAATGAAAAAACAAAAAACTTCTTCCGAAGCTAAAACAGCTGTTGTTATTTTGGCTTGCAAAGATTACGAATCGTTAGAAATAAGTTTAGCGAATTATTTGGAAAGCACCCCATCAACACAAAATATTCATTTTTTTGTTTTACAAAACGGCCGCGGCAGTTATGATAAAGAACGTACGTATCGGGTAGCTTGTCGTTATCGTGATTTATATCCAGAACGTATCACGGTCGTTGATTGGATTCCCGAAGACAAACCATATAAAGCAATTAAAACACTGCTTCATGACCCCGCGTTAGAAAACTATTTTTACGTTTGCAAAGTGGATGACGATACTTTTCCTGTCACAAAAGATTGGCTTGATAAATTGAAAAAATCTTATCTTACTCATAAAAAAATGTATAAGGATAAATTAGCATTCACTTTCCCGCTAGTTAATAATAATCCTTGGGGATTTTTGAAAACCGTCGAATTTTTAGGGTTAAAAAATGAGTATGATACTACTATCGGACGTATTCACTATGGTGGCAGCGAATGGGATATTCCTTGGGTACAAAAATATTTTCCCTTAAAAGTTTATCAAAAAGATGAAATTTTTCCATCCGGTTTCGGCACAATTTGGCGTTATCCGTATATGGCCCGCTGGATACATGAAAAAACCACTTTTGATGTGAATAATTGGATCGAGAAAATCTCAAAAAAACCTGATATTATTTTCGATAATCAAAATCGTTATTCTATCAATTGTATGTTTTTTGAAAAACCTTATTGGGATATCCTTGATAATGGGACAAATGACGATGAAAGCGCGGTCCATGAAACAGCGGTTAAGAATGATTTAAAACTTATTGCATGCCAAAGCATTCCTTTTGTTCATTTGTTCTTTTTCTCACAACGTGAAGAAAACAAAGATCTTATTCCCACGGCTCGTTCTTATTACCAAAAATTTCTCGGCATCAATTATCCCATTGCTATTTCAGAAAATAAAGAGTACGAATTGGAAAACAGAATCAGATATTTAGAAGAGCATTTGACAAATTATCTCACATGGCAAACCAATTATATTAAAATGCTTTCAAACTTAAATAAATGGAAACGCGAAAGATTCATTTTTCGAATTCTGGCGATATGCACTTTTGGTTCTATTAAAAAGAAAGCAAAGAAGCGCACCAAACAACTCAAACAAAAAATTAATGCATTAAAAGAGGTAAAATAATATGTTAAGCAATAAACAAATACCTTTGGTATATTCAACAAATGATTATTACTGTCCGATAACAGCCGTATCTCTTAAGTCATTATTGGCAAATGCGAATTCCCAAGCTAAATACGACATTTATATTTTAGCGACTAAACTTCAAACAAACAATAGGCGTTTATTGGAAGACATTGTGTCAGATTATCCAACAGCTTCTTTGACATTTGTTTCAATGGAAAAATATATAGAAAAAATCGGAAAAGAACATTTTTACACAAGCGATTATTTTTCCATTGAGGCCTATTATCGTTTATTTATTCCCGATATATTAAAATCTTACGACAAAGTTATTTATTTAGATGGTGATACGGTTATTTTGGATGACATAGCAAAACTTTATTCAATTGATATCGGTCAATCGTGGTTTGGTGTCACAAAGGATTTGGGATGCCAGATTTTGGGTGCTTACAATTCCGTCGTACAAGATTATTTCAAAAGAATAAAATTACCTGATATAAATGATTATTTCCAATCCGGGGTATTGATTTTAAACAATAAAGAGCTTCGAAAAAACAATATGATAAATCTTTTTTCAGAAAAAATAAAAGAAATTGAACCGCCTTTGTTTTGGGTGGATCAAGATATATTTAATTTGGTTGCCTATAAAAATGTTTATTTCATTGACGGCAACTGGGACGTAGTTGTCAATACATTAGACCAAAAAAATGTTGATAATGAGACGGTACAAAAATTATATCGTCAATTTGAGGATAATTTTTTACAACATCCTAAAATTATTCATTATTGTGGGAAATGGTGGCAATTTAAAGACGCACCTTTATCATTACATTTTTGGCATTTTGCAAAACAAGTGCCATTAGCTTTTTATCATGAATTATTACACAGATCATCCGAAATTACAAAAGGCGAAGAATTGTCAAAATTAATTAATACGGCAAAAAGCTGTCGCCTAAAAAAGAAGGCATCAAAATACCGACTGTTTTATCATTTAAGTTTTGGCAAAATGCGTCAGAAATATAAACAAAAATATAAAAAAATTAAAGAACAACTAAACCATACATTCTGAATATAGGCGCCATTATGGCGCCTATCGTAACAAAATTTCAAATTAAATTATTTCGTTATCAGACCTTAAATTAGAGCCTTACTCAGATATTCAAATTTTTTTTACAATATCTGTTTATTGTTGCCGTTTTCAGATAAGCATATAAAATTTTATGCTTCTTTAGGATACTTCGCTTTGATGGCCGATATTGAATCTTGCCATAAAGTGGTACCATTTATTTTGTCCCAATAAAGCAAATCAAGTTGATTTTCAAGGGGCTCATATTCTTGTTGCCTTAACTGAGCATAATTCAATTGCCGAATAGGCTTATCTTCCATATGTACTGTGCCATCTTGGGCAAAATTTAAAACTTTATTTTCTTTATTAGCTCGTATCGCTTGTTCGGCATACTGTCTATTTGTGAAACCTTTTTCTAATACTTTCATAACAACATCCTTCCATTAATATCCGCAGGCATACCAACAAAAATGACCTGTTCCCGTATTGGGATAATCAAAATCAACCTGACTTGGCGATAAAATTGTAATTCTCATAGTATAATGTTGCCAAGTGGCTGTTGTAACACAAAAACATTGGTCAGAAAACGGCTTAAGTAAATTGACAATAGTTGAGGTTGAAAGCATGGCTGCCCTACCACCTTGTTCAATCCAACCATCGGACCATATTCTATACCATTCAGTTCCTTCGCAATATTTTTCAACAAGCACTGCTTGTTCAAAAATATTTTCTTTACCGGCTATTGTTAAATTATCCATATCCTTATTGGCTTTACCGGCTAATACGGATGTTGCTTCTTGCGCTTTTTGTGTTGCGATTGAAGCTTGTTCTGCTGCATCTTCAGCTTTTGTTTGAGCGAGCACAGCCATATTTTGTGCCAATTGGGACGAAAGTTGGGATGATGCTGCATTTTGTGAACTTGCATTCACTTTTGCATCCAACTCAGCTGAAACGGCATTGATATTCACCGTCGAATTTTCCAAGTATGTGCCATCTTGGCTCCAAACAATTGACTTACCGGGGTTTGGAGTTGGTAAAGTCAGCTGAGTAGCTGAACCAACCGCATAAGGAGGCAAAACCATTGAACGATTAATATTATCAGCCAATTCTTGCAAACATGCCGTTTGATAGTCCAATTCGTAATTCAACGTATTAGCACGCAACGAACCACCTTCTTGGAAATCTGATGTTCGTGCAATTGTCAAATGACGCGTTAAAGTGATTAAAGTTCCACTTGAAGGCGCTTCATCAAAAATAATCTGCCCACGCATTTCATCATCCAATTGAATGGTATAACCTTCAGTAACCTTCTCTTCGTTTAGATAAACATCTAGCGCGTCTTCATTAAAAATAATGAAAGGCGTTTCAAATGTCTTATTAATACCGTCCGCTGTATATTGTATACGCGGAACAATATCTTGAACTTGTATATGTTCAGCCATATTTATCTCCTAAGTATTTGATATAAAAAGAATAAAAAAAATGCGCCTATGAATGGCGCGAATTTAAACATTTTGCTCAAAATGTTTAATAAAAGCTATTATATGATGACACAATCGGTAGACGTGTCCCTGTTATTAAGCTTTAGTATACACTAATTTTGGAAATTTGTCAAGAAAAAAAAGGACTATTTTCCTAACTTAAAAAACAAAAATTAAATTATTTCTTATAATATATATATTTTTCAATGAGTTAATAAGGCTAATTATTTTTTATAATTTTTAACAAAAAAAGGTTGATTTTTAAGATAAATTCATGTATAAAGTCAACTGCTGACACATAATGCCGGTTTAGCTCAGTTGGTAGAGCAGTTGATTTGTAATCATCAGGTCGTCAGTTCGAATCCGACAACCGGCACCATAAAAAATCCCATGTTAAGTGGGATTTTTTTTGTATCGAGTGGAGGATGACGTTGCGCCGAAAGGCAAACAATTCCGCTGATATGCATGTAGCGCATATAAAGGGACATACCGCTGCAACGTCGCGCACGCAATAAAACAAATTCGGTATCATAAAACACATGATCAACGCAAAAAATGTTTGAACCTAACGAGCGTTAAATTTTAGATGAACTTAAAACATAACAGTAGAATCGCCGTATAACGATAAACAATAATCTGGCTTTGATAAGTCATTAACAAAAATAAATTTACGTACGCCCGTTAGATTTGAAATAAGAATAATCCAATGCATTAACATTATTATTGATAACTAAAGAAACTGCTTCTTTCGCATCAGGGGTCATTTCAAAATAAGTAAAATCCTGCGTGGTTGCCAATCCTGTGTTTATTTTAAGTTCAATGCCTTCTTTAATATGATTAAAAACACCGGCTGTATTAACAAGGATAAGCGGCACACCTTGCTTGTTGGCCTTTAAGTATTTCCGAGCATACGAAGCTTCTTGGTTATAGGTCATAGCCGAAAATATTTCATCATCGGTTCCCACACCACCCGGTAATGCAATGGCACCGATCACTTGAACATTTTTTATAAAATTAATAGAATCTAAGTGAGTTTTTTCACTTAAAATAGCATTCTTCATGGCTTGACCAGCACGCAAAATAAACAACTTACGTATTGATATATCGCTTGTTACTAAAGAATAATTTGGCACGCATACGGATTTATCATTAAAAACTTTATCAATATTATAAAAATCTTCAGTATTAACTTCAACAACTATACCGCCAAGCGATTGAAAGGTATTTGCACAAATTGCCGTTAATCCGGAATGGGTATTGCCGCAAATCATTATTTCAATTCCCCTTTCGCGCATACTTCGCCCCAAAGAGTCTGCCTGCTCAACAAAATCAGGAATATTACCCGCTTTTGAACCGCCCAAAATTGCTACGGCTTTATTTTTCCTATTGTATATTTTTTGCATTATTATTTCCCTGCTTTAAAACTTCCTTATATATACTATCACAATTCTGTTTGTTTTTCAACATTTTCCATTGCCTTTCGAAATGGTGAGAGCATTTACCTTTACCAAATAAATTAGTAGGCAGAATTGTTTGTTAATAAAATTTGTTTAAATATCATTATCATAAATAGAGGAAGAAACCGCTTAAAAGGCGCCATGAACTTAAGATTATCATTGACACAATATAAAAAAACGCGTATTTTATTTTTACATTTAACTAATCATTTAACAATGGAGATTTTACTATGCCAGCCACCAGTATGGAACAGCTTGTCAGCTTATGCAAACGTCGCGGATTTATTTTTCAAAATGCCGATATTTACGGCGGATTGCAAGGCGTTTATGATTTCGGACCGTTGGGGGTCGAACTTAAAAACAACTTAAAGGCAGCCTGGTGGAAAGCCATGGTTTATGAACGCGATGACGTCGAAGGGTTGGATGCTGCCATTTTAACACACCGCAAAGTTTTGCATTACAGCGGCCACGAAGAAACCTTTACCGACCCATTGACGGATTGCAAAAAATGCAAGAACCGTTTCCGTGCCGACCATATTAAAGACGGCAAATGCCCCGAATGCGGCAGCACGGATTTAACCGAACCGCGCATGTTCAACTTGATGTTCAAAACGAATGTCGGTCCGGTTGAAAACGGGGAAAATTTTGCTTATTTGCGTCCCGAAACGGCTCAAGCCATTTTTACGCAATTTAAAAATGTGGTAGATTCGACATCGCGCAAAGTACCGTTCGGCATTGCGCAAATCGGTAAGTCTTTCCGCAACGAAATTACGCCGCGCAACTTTATTTTCCGCGTCCGCGAATTTGAACAAATGGAATTGGAATACTTTGTCAAACCCGGCACCGACATGGATTGGTTGGAAGAATGGAAAAACAACCGTGTCAATTGGTGGATTGAACAGGGCTTGGACCCCGAAAAATTGCATGTCCACAAAATTGAAGAATCCGAATTGGCGCACTATTCCAAAGCAACGTATGATTTGGAATACCAATTCCCGCACGGGTTGGAAGAATTGGAAGGCGTCGCCGACCGCACCGATTACGATTTGGGCAACCACACACAACGCCAAAATGAGTTGAATTTAAGCGCTCACGTGCATGAAAACAAAGAAAGCGGCGGCAAATTAGCAATTTTTGACGACCAAGAAAAAAAATGGTTTGTCCCGTTTGTCGTTGAACCGTCCGCTGGGGTTGAACGCGGCGTTTTGGCAGTTATGACAGAAGCTTATACCGAAGAAGTCTTGCCCAACGGCGAAACGCGTACGGTTTTAAAGCTTAAAAAACATTTGGCACCCGTGAAAGTTGCGATTATCCCACTTAAACGCAACAATGCCGACATTATGAAAATGGCTCATGACATCAAAACGGCTTTGTTGAAGACAGGTATCGGCCGCGTGATGTTGGAAGATTCGGGCAACATCGGCAAAGCTTATCGCCGCCATGATGAAATCGGCACGCCGTTATGCGTAACGGTGGATTTTGAATCGATTGAAAAACAACCGGCGACCGTAACGTTGCGTAACCGCGATACAATGGAACAAATCCGCATCGGCGTCGACGAACTCAGCGATTATTTAAGGAATTTCTTTTTATAATTAAGGATATAAGTTTTCGAAAAAAAGGTATATCAAAATGCAAAAAAATGGTTGCCATATTTGGTTTCGTCCAGGTGAAAAATGGATTCCAAACGGTTTGCCGGGGAACACGCAACTTTCCGTACAAATTCGGTATTATGATGAAAATTCACCAACGAAAGACCGAGAAATAGAAGAGGATACAATTCCCGAAAACTTAATGGAAAAATATTTTGATTTTGCCGTTTTAACAGCAAAAGCGCAAGATATTTTAAGAAAAACCATTGAAGAAAATTTTTCATGTGCAACTTACGATGAATTGCCGGGCAATGTGCGTGTCATTTATTCCGTAAAAAGAAAAGAAGGCAAAAACGTAGGATATACCTTAGACGATCTTAGAACGGTGCGCGTTGCATTTGATGCACGGGATATTATTGATTTGGATGAATCCAAGTGGGATATTGTCCCCCAACAAATCTATCGTATTGTAAAAAAAGGCGAAAAAACAGCTCATAATTCAACGAACAATGTCGGCGAAGCCACAAGGGAAATGAAATATTTGCGCAAAAAAATCACAACGTCGAAACCATTTAAGGGTTTTATTGGTCACTGTCGTAATTTTTTCATAAGTCGCTCATAAAACACGAAATAACACTTGATTTTTTGATTTGTTTATGGTAAGTTTGTTCAACTTTAACAAATTGCCATACGTATGGATACATACTTATGCCTTAAAAAGATAGTGTGAAAGGGGTGATTACCATAGTTACTATCGTTGTTCATGATAACAATATCGAACAAGCTTTGCGCGTTTTGAAAAAGAAAATGCAACGCGAAGGCAGCTTTCGTGAAATGAAATTGCGCAGATATTACGAAAAGCCGTCTGAAAAAAAAGCCAGAAAAGCAACGGAATGCATTCGCAGAGCTCGCAAAATGGCTCGCAAACGCTATCACGCCGAAGGCTATTAAGTGTTTAAATTAATTTAAACATTTTAAGTTATCTTATAAAAAACCGCCCGATTTTACGGCGGTTTTTTTACAGATTATTAAACGATTATTTAATTACTATTTAAATAGATGGCCCATGGCAAATATTTTATTTCCCTTGTTTTGCGCGAAGATTTTTAGCGACATAAACCCATCCAAAATCATTTTTATCGGATGACGTTTGATAACCCAGTCTTTTTAAAAGGCCGGCCGAACTTTTATTACTCTCTTCATAGACACCACGTATTTTATAAATCCCGTTTTGTTTTAACTGTTCTTCAACACATTGCATGGCTTCGCGCATTAATCCGCAACCTTCGTATTTTTTATCAATAAAAGCCGTTGGATGCATCGCTTTTTCCTCATCACCTAACATAAAAATATAACCTATGCAAGCCGGCTTTCCTTTTAAAAATAAATAATATGAAAGGTATGATTGCTCTTTAAAGGAACTTTTTTCTTTTTTTAAATGGTCAAGAGCATCCGATTGTGTTTTTATGTTATCCATATATCCGAATAATCCGTATTCATTCATGCGATTACGGTTTATTAAATCAAACAACAAAAGCGCATTTTCATCAGTAGTGTCTAAATGCTTTAATTCCAAACGCTTTGTGAAAAGAACTTGTGTAAGTAAATTTGTTCTTGCCATTTTCCCATTTATTTTTATTATTTATAGCCCAATAAGTACTTTACCATATAAATGCCGCTTTGTATTTTCAACTTATTGTTTTTAATACCCCCGATGAAACTGCTCTGTTCAACAGTTACGAATGCTGTCCTTGCTTATTGCGTTGCCAACACTTTATCGAGCCAACATTTTTTTGAATACATTTTATTCGTTCTTCGGCAGTATTTTTCCTGTGCTGCGCATTTTGTTCTTTCAGCCATTCTTCACGCGTTTTATGCCACATAGGATACGCAGCTAATTTATTTTTTATTACCTTTTTGTAACCGGCAAGCGGCATGTAAGCTGCAATTTTATCAAAGTATGGATTGTGAGGTGAACAAGAACGTTCAATTTCCTTTATTCCCGATTCAAAAAATGCTTTTTCAACCCCATTGATTACTTCTTTTGTATAATGATGTCCGCGATAATCGGGGTGTATCCATAAATACGTTTCGCCAATATCTTTTCTTATCCGCATTTCAAAATAACCGATAATCTTTTGCGCTTTATTTTCTACAATTAAATACTCGGCACTTTTCTTCTGACGAAAATTATAGTAAGAGCGCAGCGCATAATATGCTAAAGTTTTATCTTCAAACAAAGCATCGCTCAACGAACGTGTAAATGTCATTTCGTCCAATGAATCAGTATTTTCTTTTACATATAAATCTAAATCTGCCGTGTCGTAAAGCCCTAATGCTTCCAACCTTAAATTATCTGTTAAAATTTCAACAGGCAATTTTTGCATGTACCCCTCTTCAATAAACAAATGTCAGTTTAAACCACTATTTTACTTTTGTCAATTACCCGTTTAACGCCCAACAATACTTTTGTCAATATTTCTTTTTATCGGCAAAGCCCATACTAAAATGTTCTTGATTTGTTCTAATGAATGTGATATGATGCTTTGATTATAAATTTTTTAAGATGATGACATATTCATATTTACGTCGCCGCAATGAGTAACCGGTAAAAATGTTTTAAAGCATTTTTGGACTGATGGTAGGGCATCGTCTTAGAGTGAAAGCGAAAAGATATGCAAAAAAAAGACACAAAAAAAACAATTGTAAAAAATTTAAACAATTCAACGGCTTTGGAAGATAAATTGCCTGCTGTTCCCGGTGATGAAACCAGGGAAGCACCAAAGACGGAGATTCAGCCCACGCTGTATGTGGCGCAAGATTCGCATGCGCCAACCACCTCTCAAAGGGCTATGCCATCGGTTGTCAGCGCACCATATAACAGTTATATTAAAGTACGCGGGGCGCGTGAACATAACCTTAAAAACATTGATGTGGACATACCGCGCGATAAGCTGGTCGTCATTACGGGTTTATCGGGGTCGGGCAAATCGTCTTTGGCATTTGATACGATTTATGCCGAAGGACAACGCCGCTATGTCGAAAGTTTGTCGGCCTACGCACGTCAATTTTTGGATTTGATGAAAAAGCCCGATATGGATTCTATTGAAGGGTTATCCCCCGCTATTTCAATTGAACAGAAAACAACCAGCAAAAACCCGCGTTCTACCGTTGGGACAATTACCGAAATTTATGATTACATGCGCCTGCTTTGGGCACGAGTCGGTACGCCGTACTCTCCCGCAACCGGATTACCGATTGAAGCGCAAACCGTGTCCCAAATGGTCGACATGGTTATGGAAAATGCCGAAGGGACAAAATTGATGATTTTGGCTCCTGTCATTCGCGGCCGCAAAGGAGAATACCGCAAAGAATTGTTGGAGTGGCAAAAAAAAGGGTTTCAACGCATCAAAATTGACGGCGAAATGTATGAAATCGATTCGACACCCGCACTGGATAAAAACAAAAAACATGATTTATCCATTGTTGTTGACCGCGTTGTCGTACGTCCCGATTTAGAAAGCCGTTTGGCCTCTTCAATTGAAAAGGCTTTGGATTTATCCGACGGTTTGGTACATGTCGAATGTGTCGGGGCGCCCAATACGGACGAAAACGGCGCAAAACAAAACAACATAAAAAAGGGCGAAATTCGCACCTATTCCAGCAAATTCGCCTGCCCCGTTTCGGGATTTACAATTACGGATTTGGAACCGCGGTTATTTTCATTTAACAATCCGCAAGGGGCATGCCCCGATTGTTCCGGTTTGGGTTTTCGCCAATATGTTGACCCCGCCTTAGTTATCCCCGACCCGAACAAATCGATTCGCGAAGGGGCCATCGCGCCTTGGTCGGGACGCGGCGGCGATATGTATATGTGGTATGATACGGCATTAAAATCTTTGATAAAATCTGTTAAATTGGATTTGAACAAACCATGGAAAGATTTGCCCGAAGACACAAAACAAGCTGTACTATATGGTAAAAAAGGCATGTTTAATTCGTTTGAAGGCGTCATCCCAAACATGGAACGCCGCTATATGGAAACATCATCGGATTGGATGCGCGAAGAAATTTCAAAGTATCAAGCTTCTTCGCCGTGTGAAACATGCCAAGGTGCGCGCTTAAAACCGGAGGCTTTGGCCGTCAAAGTCGGCGGCAAAAACATTGCCGAAGCAACTCATGTATCTATTGGCGAAGCAATGTTGTGGTTTAAAGGGTTGAATGAAACCTTAAGTCCTCAAAAACAAGAAATCGCGGCACGGATTTTAAAGGAAATCAATGAACGGCTTATGTTTTTAAACAATGTCGGGTTGGGGTATTTGGCGCTCGATCGTATGAGTGGCACACTATCCGGCGGCGAATCGCAACGCATTCGCTTGGCCAGCCAAATCGGGTCGGGTTTAACGGGCGTTTTGTACGTTTTGGATGAACCGTCCATCGGGTTGCATCAACGCGATAATGACCAATTGTTGGCGACTTTGACTCGCCTACGCGATATTGGCAATACCGTGATAGTTGTTGAACATGACGAAGACGCGATTCGCACCGCCGATTATGTGTTTGATATGGGCCCCGAAGCGGGACGCCACGGCGGATATGTTGTTGCCGAAGGGACACCTGAGCAAATTATCGATAACCCCTTATCAACGACGGGGCAGTTTTTATCGGGCATGCGTTCCATCGTTGTGCCGCAAAAACGGCGCCCGGGCAATGGCAA
>ULOI01055255.1_pt1 | contig 14879 bp, 9 predicted proteins | sample 1952231 | NCBI WGS metagenome assembly ULOI01 (sample SAMEA4835593, study PRJEB28245) | human gut metagenome | biome: gut microbiome; material: fecal sample | place: Denmark | collected 2008
CTGAGGGTCGCGAGTTTGAGCCTCGTCTTCCGCTCTAATTTTATGGAAGCACGAGCCGAAATTCAGGCTGTGTAGTGAAACCTTTCTACCTGTAACAGAAAACATCTGCCAATGTAGCTCAGGGGTAGAGCACTTCCTTGGTAAGGAAGAGGTCGCGGGTTCAAATCCCGCCATCGGCTCCAAGTTTATTCAACAAAACTCTCCAAATTCATTGCCCCGATAGTGTCTTTTTATGCTGTCGCGGCATCTTGTTGAAAAGCAAAACTTAATAATTTTAAGCAACATAAAATCAGCTAAAAGTTATGGCTAAAGAGAAATTTGAAAGAACCAAACCGCATGTTAACATCGGTACTATCGGTCACGTCGACCACGGTAAAACCACTCTGACCGCTGCCATCACCACCGTATTGGCAAAGAAAGGTCTCTCTGAGGTTAAGTCATTCGACCAGATTGACAACGCTCCCGAGGAAAAGGAACGTGGTATCACCATCAACACCGCCCACGTTGAATACGAAACAGCTAACCGCCACTACGCTCACGTAGACTGCCCGGGACACGCTGACTACGTAAAGAACATGGTAACTGGTGCTGCCCAGATGGACGGTGCTATCATCGTTGTTGCTGCAACTGACGGTCCTATGCCCCAGACACGCGAACACATCCTTCTCGCTCGTCAGGTGAACGTACCCCGTATCGTAGTGTTCCTTAACAAGTGCGACATGGTCGACGACGAAGAGATGTTCGAACTCGTTGAGATGGAAATGCGCGACCTCCTTTCTTCTTACGACTATGATGGCGACAACACCCCCATCATCCGTGGTTCTGCTCTTGGTGCTCTCAATGGCGAACCCCAGTGGGAAGAGAAGGTTATGGAACTCATGGAAGCAGTTGACACATGGATTCCCCTGCCTCCCCGTGACGTGGACAAACCTTTCCTTATGCCTGTTGAGGACGTGTTCTCAATCACTGGTCGTGGTACAGTTGCCACCGGCCGTATCGAAACAGGTGTCGTGAAGGTTGGTGACGAAGTCCAGATCATGGGTCTGGGTGCTGACATGAAGTCGGTGGTTACCGGTGTCGAGATGTTCCGCAAGCTCCTCGATCAGGGCGAAGCTGGTGACAACGTAGGTCTCCTCCTCCGTGGTATCGACAAGAAGGACATCAAGCGTGGTATGGTAATCTGCCATCCTGGAGTCGTTAAGCCCCACAGCAAGTTCAAAGCTTCTGTTTATATCCTCAAGAAAGAGGAAGGTGGCCGTCACACTCCGTTCCACAACCACTACCGTCCTCAGTTCTACATCCGTACACTTGACGTTACCGGCGAAATCACTCTCCCCGAAGGTGTAGAAATGGTAATGCCTGGTGACAACGTTGAGATCAACGTCGAGCTCATCACCCCCGTAGCTTGCGACAAGGGTCTCCGCTTCGCTATCCGCGAAGGTGGCCGTACAGTAGGTTCTGGCCAGATTACCGAAATCTACGAATAATCCGCCACAGCGATTATAAGTGACATAAAAGAGAGATGGCTTCAGGCCGTCAGGACTTCGGAGACATCTCTCTTTTATTAATACACGGGAATAGCTCAGTCGGTAGAGCACTGGTCTCCAAAACCAGGTGTCGGGAGTTCGAGCCTCTCTTCCCGTGCTAAAATATAACCACCAATGGCTAAACTTAAACTACTCAACGATATCGAGGAGTCTTATAACGAACTTCGCTATAAGACTTCTTGGCCAACAAAGGGTCAGCTGATCAAGAGTGCTATTATCGTGCTGATAGCTTCCGTAATCATCGCGCTGATAATATTCTGCATGGATCAGGTGATTGACTATATCATGCACCTTATCTACGGCCTTGCCGAGTAATCAAACACCTTTTCATTTTTTAGCGGTTACATCAATGTCTGAAGTAAAGCGTTCTTGGTATGTGCTTCGTGCCATATCCGGTAAGGAGGCCAAAGTCAAGGAGGTGTTGGATGCAGCCATCCGTAACACCGATCTTGGCAAACATGTATTTCAAGTCTTGATTCCCACTGAAAAGGTGCTTACCGTGCGTAACGGTAAGAAGACGGTTAAGGAACGTACCCTCTACAGCGGTTACGTTTTCGTGGAGTGCATACTGACGGGCGAAGTCCTTGTCACATTGCGCGACACTACAAACGTAATCGACTTTTTGCGTGGTAAAGGCAAGGACGCAAAGCCCGAGTCGCTGCGTGAAAGCGAGGTTAAGCGCATGCTTGGCATGGCCGACGAGCTCTCCCAGAGCGAAGTCGACGGTGTCAATGACTTCATGGTCGGTGAGACTGTCAAGGTCAACTACGGTCCGTTTAACGGGTTTACCGGAGTGATTGAGGAGGTCAACCGCGAGAAGCGTAAGCTCAAGGTGATGGTCAAGATTTTTGGCCGCAAGACACCCCTGGAGTTGGATAATTCGCAAGTAGAGCGGGAGTAAAAGCCCCGCGGATTACGGGCCATCGTAGCCCCGCCCCCTCTAATTCGTCAATGCGGCTCGTGCTGCAGGCATTTAGAGATACCACATACATGGACGAGTGACTGACGTCTGCCGTCAGGGGGAGCTTCCAAAGCCCCGTGCCCTTGCTCATAGAGGACCGCTTGCAGGTTACGCTGCAGGTCTGGCTCTGTCAGGCATCGGACATTCGTAGCCGCCAAGGCGGCGATATGGTATTTCGACATGTCGCTTCGGAGCTGAAGCTCCGGGGTGATGATAGGATGGAGCGAGGTGATAAGTGTGTCAGGACTCCGCGTAACGTTTGAACCGCAACCTCTAAACAAAAACATTTAAAGAGTTAAACAAAATGGCTAAAGAAATTGCTGGACAGATCAAATTACAGATCAAAGGCGGCGCTGCAAACCCTTCGCCCCCAGTAGGCCCTGCATTGGGTTCCAAGGGCATCAACATCATGGAGTTTTGCAAGCAGTTCAATGCCCGCACCCAGGACAAAGCCGGTAAGGTGCTCCCGGTAGTAATCACCTACTACACTGACAAGAGCTTCGACTTCATAGTCAAGACCCCCCCGGTAGCAGTCCAGCTCAAGGAAGCCGCTAAACTCAAGAGCGGCTCTGCACAGCCTAACCGTAACAAGGTGGCTGAAATCACTTGGGACCAGGTAAAGGCAATCGCTGAAGACAAGATGCCCGACTTGAACTGTTTCACAGTCGAATCGGCAATGCGCATGGTTGCCGGCACAGCCAGAAGCATGGGTATCACCGTAAAAGGAGCATTCCCTGAAAATAACTAATTAACTTCAATTTGACACTATGGGTAAACTGACTAAAAACCAGAAGATTGCTGCAGAGAAAATTGAAGCAGGGAAGGCTTATTCACTTAAGGAGGCCTCGTCAAAGGTCAAGGAAGTGAATTACGCCAAGTTTGACGCTTCTGTCGACATCGACGTGCGTCTTGGCGTTGACCCCCGTAAGGCTAACCAGATGGTACGTGGCGTGGTTACGCTCCCCCACGGTACCGGCAAGCAGGTAAGAGTGCTTGTGCTCTGCAATCCGGATGCTGAGGCTGCCGCTAAGGCTGCCGGAGCTGATTACGTAGGTCTCGACGAATACATCGACAAAATCAAGGGCGGATGGACTGACATCGATGTCATCATCACCCAGCCCGCCATCATGGGTAAAATCGGTGCCCTTGGCCGTGTACTCGGTCCCCGTGGTCTGATGCCTAACCCCAAGAGCGGCACTGTGACCGTCGATGTAGCCAAGGCTGTCGAGGAGGTGAAGAAGGGTAAAATCGACTTCAAAGTCGACAAGAACGGTATCGTGCACACTTCTATCGGCAAGGTGAGCTTCACCCCCGAGCAGATTTGTGACAATGCACGCGAGTTCATCAGCACCCTTATCAAACTCAAACCGTCTGCTGCAAAAGGCACCTATATCAAGAGCATTTATCTTTCGAGCACTATGAGCCCGGGCGTCAAGATTGACACTAAGTCAGTCGATGAGTAATCCTAACCTCTTAAAAATCCCGCAATCACGATGAAAAAGGAAGATAAAGGCATTATAATCGAGAAAATCACCGAGACCCTCAAGGAGTACGCTTGTTTCTACCTCGTAGAGACTGCCGGTCTTAACGCTGAAAAGACATCGGCTCTGCGCCGTGCCTGTGCTAAGGCCGATATCAAGCTGATGGTGGTTAAGAACACTCTCCTGCACAAGGCACTCGAGAACATGGAAGGCGACTACTCTGAGCTCTATGTGGCTCTCAAGGGTTCGACCTCTCTGATGTGTGCCAATGTAGGTAATGCTCCGGCCAAGCTGCTCAAGGACTTTATCAAGAAGGACGACACACTGCCCCGACTCAAGGCTGCCTACGTCGAAGAGACAGTCTACATGGGTGCCGACCAGCTTGATGCTCTCGCAGCTATCAAGAGCAAGAACGAGCTTATCGCCGACGTTGTGGCTCTGCTCCAGTCTCCTGCAAAGAATGTCATCTCGGCACTCACTTCAGGCGGCACAAAGCTCCACGGTATCCTCGAGACCCTCTCGAAGAAAGAAGGCTGATAAGAGCGATACGCCCCGCTCTGCGCGTATGCGCATGATGCCGGGTGACTCTTGCCCCTCTCTCCGTCTATCTCAATCATTCAAATACAAAAACTTTCAAAAACAATACTAAAATGGCAGATTTAAAAGCTTTTGCAGAACAACTCGTTTCTCTTACAGTTAAGGAAGTAAACGAACTCGCTCAGATCCTCAAGGACGAGTACGGCATCGAACCCGCAGCTGCAGCTGTAGCAGTAGCAGCAGGCCCCGCAGCCGGCGCAGCAGCCGTTGAGGAGAAGACTTCTTTCGACGTTGTCCTCAAGAACGCAGGTGCTGGCAAGCTCGCTGTTGTGAAGCTCGTGAAGGAAATCACCGGTCTCGGTCTCAAGGAGGCTAAGGAAATGGTTGACGGTGCTCCCAGCGTAGTTAAGGAAGGCGTTGCCAAGGCTGATGCAGAAGGCATCAAGAAGCAGCTCGAAGAAGCCGGCGCTGAAGTTGAGCTTAAATAATACGCCTGATATTCAGGACGTTAGGTTAAGAAACCCCTTTACGGGCGTTTCTTAACCTTTCGTGTCATTATTAACATTGATGACACGCCACACACATCTTAAGCGAGCTCTTCTCTTTCAGTTCTCCAAGTTTTTTCATATCATGCCGCTGTTGTCGCTTGCCCGGATACGCTCCCGGAAGCTCCATGCGGCGATTTAACTCACATAGATGTCAGCACAATTAGACAAACCCCGTGTAAACTTCGCGTCGGTTAAGAACCCTCTCCCTTATCCCGACTTCTTGGAGGTGCAGCTCAAATCCTTCCAGGACTTCCTGCAGCTTGACACTCCTCCCGAAAAACGCAACAACGAGGGGCTTTACAAAGTATTTGCCGAGAACTTCCCGATTGCCGACACCCGTAACAATTTCGTATTGGAATTTCTCGACTACTATGTCGATCCCCCACGTTACACTATAGCTGAATGCCTTGAGCGCGGCTTGACCTATTCGGTGCCTCTCAAAGCGAAGCTCAAACTGTATTGTACCGACCCTGACCACGAGGACTTCGCCACTGTGATTCAGGATGTCTATCTGGGTCAAATACCTTATATGACTGACAAGGGCACTTTCGTGATCAATGGTGCCGAGCGCGTCGTCGTGTCGCAGCTCCACCGTTCGCCCGGTGTCTTTTTCGGCCAGTCAACCCATGCCAATGGCACCAAGCTCTACTCTGCCCGCATCATACCGTTCCGTGGCAGCTGGATAGAGTTTGCCACTGACATCAACAATGTCATGTATGCCTACATCGACCGTAAGAAGAAACTGCCTGTGACTACTCTGTTGCGCGCTATCGGTCTGGAGAGCGACAAGGACATTATCGAGAAGTTCGGTCTCGCGGAAGAAATCAAAGTCAACAAGACCAATCTCAAAAAGGCTCTGGGCCGTAAGCTCGCTGCCCGTGTCCTCAAGACCCGCATCGAGGACTTTGCCGACGAAGATACCGGCGAAGTCGTATCTATCGAGCGCAACGAGATGATTCTTGACCGCGAAACCGTCCTCGAAGAAGAGCACATTCAGGAAATCCTCGATTCAGGGGTCCAGACACTCCTCTTGCATAAAGAAGATGCCGGATCTACTGACTATTCCATAATATTCAACACGCTTCAGAAAGATACGACCAATAGCGAGGTCGAGGCCATCCAGTACATCTACCGACAGCTCCGCAACGCCGAGCCGCCGGATGATGCCAGCGCGCGCGAAGTCATCACCAACCTCTTCTTCTCGGAGAAGCGTTATGACCTCGGCGAAGTAGGCCGCTACCGTATCAACAAGAAGCTCGGTCTCGACACTCCCATGGATGTCAAGGTCCTCACACGCGAGGACATCGTCTCGATTATCAAGCACCTTATAGAGCTTATCAACTCAAAGGCTGATGTCGACGACATCGACCACCTGAGCAACCGCCGCGTCCGCACCGTCGGCGAGCAGCTCTACAACCAGTTTGCCATGGGTCTCGCCCGCATGTCGCGCACCATCCGTGAGCGCATGAACGTGCGTGACAACGAGGTGTTCACACCTATCGACCTTATCAACGCCAAAACTATTTCGAGCGTTATCAATACATTCTTCGGCACCAACGCCCTGAGCCAGTTCATGGACCAGACCAACCCGTTGGCGGAGATCACGCACAAGCGCCGTATGTCGGCTCTCGGTCCTGGCGGTCTTACACGTGAGCGCGCAGGCTTCGAGGTGCGTGACGTGCACTATACCCACTACGGCCGTCTCTGCCCGATTGAGACCCCTGAAGGTCCTAACATCGGTCTGATTTCGTCGCTGTGCGTATATGCAAAAATCAACGACCTCGGCTTCATCGAGACTCCCTACCGCGAGGTCAAGGATGCCAAGGTCAACCTCAAGAATGACAAGGTGGTCTACCTGACTGCCGAAGTCGAGGAGGGCAAGGTCATCGCCCAGGGCAACGCTCCGCTCAACCCCGACGGCTCGTTTGTCCGTGACCGTGTCAAGGCGCGTCTCGATGCCGACTTCCCTGTGGTTGCTCCCTCGGAGGTGCAGCTGATGGACGTATCGCCTACGCAGATTGCATCTATTGCCGCTTCGCTCATCCCGTTCCTCGAGCATGACGACGCTAACCGTGCGCTCATGGGTTCTAACATGATGCGTCAGGCCGTGCCACTCATGCGTTCGGAGGCTCCGATTGTCGGCACCGGCATCGAAGGCCAGCTGATACGCGACTCGCGCACTCAGATTATGGCCGAGGGCGACGGTGTCATCGAGTTTGTCGATGCCAGCGTGATTAAAATCCGCTATGACCGCACTCCCGACGAGGAATTTGTGGCTTTTGAGGATGCGCTGAAAGAATACCACCTCCCCAAATTCCGCAAGACCAACCAGAGCACCACTATCGACCTGCGTCCGATATGCAACAAGGGGCAGCGCGTCAAGAAGGGCGACATCCTCACCGAAGGCTACTCCACCGAAAACGGCGAGCTTGCCCTCGGCCGTAACCTCAAGGTGGCTTTCATGCCTTGGAAAGGTTACAACTACGAGGATGCTATCGTGCTCAACGAGCGCGTGGTGCGTGAGGACATCCTTACCTCTGTCCACGTCGACGAGTACTCCCTCGAAGTCCGCGAGACCAAGCGCGGCATGGAGGAGCTTACCAGCGATATCCCCAATGTCAGTGAGGATGCCACCAAGGACCTTGATGAGCGCGGTATCATCCGTGTAGGTGCCCACGTGGTCCCAGGCGACATCATGATTGGCAAAATCACTCCCAAGGGCGAGAGCGACCCCACTCCCGAGGAGAAGCTGCTCCGCGCCATCTTCGGCGACAAGGCCGGCGATGTCAAGGACGCTTCTCTCAAGGCTTCCCCGTCGCTCAAAGGTGTGGTTATCGGCACAAATCTTTTCAGCCGTGCCGCCAAGAAGAAAAAGTCCAAGAGTGCCAACGCGCAGCTGCCCCAGCTCGACGAGGAGTACGAAAAGCGTCTCGGCGAGCTTAAGGATGTCCTCGTGGGCAAGCTCACCACCCTGACCAAGGATCTCACTTCGGCTGGTGTCAAGGACTACCTCGGCACCGACATCATACCCAAGGGTTCTAAATTCGCCGCGTCTACTCTCCGTGACATAGAGTATGATACCGTCAACCTGAGCAACTGGACCTCTGACAGCCATAAAAATGACCTTATCCGCGCCACTATAGTCAACTATCTGCGTAAGAGCAAGGAAATCGATGCCGAGCTCCGCCGTAAGAAATTCGACATTTCTATCGGTGACGAACTCCCCTCAGGCATCATGCAGATGGCGAAGGTCTACGTGGCCAAGAAGCGTAAGATCAGCGTGGGCGACAAGATGGCAGGCCGTCACGGCAACAAGGGTATCGTTTCGCGTATCGTCCGCCAGGAGGATATGCCGTTCCTTGCTGACGGTACTCCCGTCGACATCGTCCTCAACCCCCTCGGTGTGCCTTCGCGTATGAACCTCGGCCAGATTTTCGAGACTGTGCTCGGATGGGCAGGACGCGAACTGGGCGAGAAGTTTGCCACACCGATTTTCGACGGTGCTTCGCTCGACGACCTCAACGAGTGGACCGACAAGGCCGGACTGCCACGCTACGGCAAGACCTACCTCTATGACGGAGGCACGGGCGACCGTTTCGACCAGCCCGCCACCGTGGGTGTCATCTACATGCTTAAGCTCGGCCACATGGTCGAGGACAAGATGCACGCCCGCTCTATCGGTCCGTACTCGCTCATCACCCAGCAGCCTCTCGGCGGTAAAGCCCAGTTTGGTGGCCAGCGTTTCGGTGAGATGGAAGTCTGGGCGCTCGAAGCTTTCGGCGCCAGCCACATCCTCCAGGAGATTCTTACCATCAAGTCTGACGATGTCACCGGCCGCAGCAAGGCTTATGAGGCCATCGTCAAGGGCGACCCTATGCCGCCGGCAGGTATTCCCGAGTCTCTCAATGTGCTTCTGCACGAGCTCCGTGGTCTCGGCCTGAGCATCAACCTCGAGAACTGATCCTTTACTAACCATACTTTCAACATCTCTCCGAGTTAACTTACAACATGGCTTTTCGTAAAGACAATAAGATAAAAACCGGATTCTCCAAGATTTCCATCGGGCTTGCTTCGCCCGAGGAAATCCTCGAGAAGTCAAGCGGTGAGGTACTCAAACCTGAGACCATCAACTACCGTACATACAAGCCTGAGCGCGACGGACTTTTCTGCGAGCGCATATTCGGTCCGGTCAAGGACTATGAGTGCCACTGCGGCAAGTACAAGCGCATCCGTTACAAAGGCATCGTCTGCGACCGCTGCGGTGTCGAAGTGACGGAGAAGAAGGTGCGCCGCGAGCGCATGGGACATATCAAGCTCGTCGTGCCAGTGGCCCACATCTGGTATTTCCGCTCGCTCCCCAACAAGATCGGCTATCTGCTCGGACTCCCCTCCAAGAAGCTCGACCAGGTAATCTACTACGAGCGTTACATCGTCATCAATCCCGGTCCTTTCGGTCCCGAAGGCTCTGCCGAGCTGGAGCGTCTCGACCTGCTGACCGAGGAGGAGTACTTCGAGTTTGTCGACAAGCTCCCTGCCGGCAACCAGCTCCTTGAAGATACCGACCCCAACAAGTTCATCGCCAAGATGGGTGCCGAGGCCGTATATGACCTCCTCAAAGGGCTTGACCTCGATTCTCTCAGCTACAGCCTGCGTCATCAGGCTGACAATGACGGCTCCCAGCAGCGTAAGACCGAAGCTCTCAAGCGCCTGCAGGTGGTTGAGTCGTTCCGCGCTTCGCGCCACCGCAACAAGCCCGAGTGGATGATACTCCAGGCCGTGCCGGTGATTCCGCCGGAGCTGCGCCCCCTCGTGCCTCTCGACGGCGGACGCTTCGCTACATCCGACCTCAACGACCTCTACCGTCGTGTGATCATACGTAACAACCGACTCAAACGTCTTATCGAAATCAAGGCTCCCGAAGTCATCCTCCGCAACGAGAAGCGTATGCTTCAGGAGGCTGTCGATTCGCTCCTTGACAATTCTCGCAAGTCGTCGGCTGTCAAGACCGAGGCCAACCGTCCTCTCAAATCGCTCTCTGACAGCCTCAAGGGCAAGCAGGGCCGCTTCCGTCAGAACCTCCTCGGTAAGCGTGTCGACTACTCTGCACGTTCGGTTATCGTCGTGGGTCCCGAGCTCAAGATGCACGAGTGCGGCATACCCAAAAACATGGCTGCCGAGCTCTACAAGCCTTTCATAATCCGCAAGCTCATCGAGCGCGGCATCGTCAAGACTGTCAAGTCTGCCAAGAAGATTGTCGACCGCAAGGAGCCTGTCGTTTGGGACATCCTCGAGTATGTGATGAAGGGTCATCCCGTGCTGCTCAACCGTGCCCCGACACTCCACCGTCTCGGCATCCAGGCGTTCCAGCCCCGCATGATCGAGGGCAAGGCTATCCAGCTCCATCCGCTCGCTTGTACGGCGTTCAACGCCGACTTCGACGGCGACCAGATGGCTGTCCACCTCCCTCTCGGCAACGAGGCTATCCTCGAGGCGCAGATGCTCATGCTCGGTGCCCACAACATCCTCAACCCCGCCAACGGTGCGCCTATCACCGTGCCCTCTCAGGACATGGTGCTCGGTCTCTACTATATCACCAAGCTCCGCAAGGGCGATAAGGGCGAAGGCCTGAAATTCTATGGCCCCGAAGAGGCGGAAATCGCCTACAACGAAGGCCGCGTGACCCTCCACGCCCCCGTGAGCGTGATGGTCGACGATGTCGACGAGAAGGGCAACCCCGTCCGTCATATCGTTGAGAATACTTCCGTGGGCCGCGTCCTCGTCAACCAGTATGTACCCAAGGAGATAGGCTACGTCAACGAGATTCTCTCCAAGAAGTCGCTGCGCAATATCATCTCCCGCGTCATCAAGAAGTGCGGTATACCGCGCTCTGCCCAGTTCCTTGACGACATCAAGAACCTCGGCTACCGCATGGCGTTCCAGGGCGGACTGTCGTTCAACCTCGGCGATGTAATCATCCCCAAGGAGAAGGAGCAGTACGTACAGGAAGGTTACGAGCAGGTGCAGGAGGTGATGAACAACTACTCTATGGGCTTCATCACCAACAACGAACGCTACAACCAGATTATCGACATCTGGACGCACGTCAACTCGCGTCTCGCCGACACGCTGATGAAGCAGATTTCTGCCGACCAGCAGGGCTTCAACCCTGTGTTCATGATGCTCGACTCGGGTGCCCGTGGTTCCAAGGACCAGATCCGTCAGCTCTCAGGTATGCGTGGCCTTATGGCGAAGCCCCAGAAGAGCGGTGCCGAAGGCGGCCAGATCATCGAAAACCCGATTCTTGCCAACTTCAAGGAGGGTCTGTCGGTGCTTGAGTACTTCATCTCTACCCACGGTGCCCGTAAGGGTCTCGCGGATACAGCCTTGAAGACTGCCGATGCCGGTTATCTTACCCGCCGTCTCGTCGATGTGGCCCACGATGTCATCATCAACGAGGAGGACTGCGGCACTCTCCGTGGTCTGGTATGCACCGAAATCAAGAACAACGACGAAGTCGTCGCTTCGCTCGGCGAACGCATCCTCGGCCGTGTCAGCGTCCATGACATCATTGACCCGACCACCGGCGAGATTATCGTCCATGCCGGTGAGGAAATCAACGACGAGGCTGCCGACCGCATCAACGCTTCGCCCATCGAGTCTGTCGAAATCCGCTCCGTGCTTACCTGTGAGAGCAAGAAGGGTGTCTGCGCCAAGTGCTACGGCCGCAATCTCGCCACCAACCGCCTCGTGCAGAAGGGTGAGGCTGTCGGCGTGATTGCCGCGCAGTCCATCGGCGAGCCCGGTACCCAGCTTACCCTCCGTACATTCCACGTCGGTGGTGTGGCGAGCAACATCGCTGCCGTATCGTCCCATACCTCTCGCTATGACGGTATTCTCGAAATCGACGAGCTTCGCACCGTCACTACCGACGAGAAGGATGCCAACGGTCGTAATGTCGAGGTGGTCATCGGCCGTCTTGCCGAAATGCGCATCATGGACCCCAAGACCAAGATGATGCTCACCTCTGCCAACATACCCTACGGCTCTAAGCTCTACTTCGACAGCGGCGCGACGGTCAAGAAAGGCGATGTAATCGTCGAGTGGGACCCCTTCAATGCCGTTATCGTCAGCGAAGCCGGTGGCAAGCTCGAGTACAAGGACCTTATGGAAAATGTCACTTTCCGCGTGGATGCCGACGAGCAGTCAGGTCTGCGTGAGAAGATTATCATAGAGTCCAAGGACCGTAACCGTGTCCCCGAAGCCAATATCGTGGATGCCAACGGCCAGATTATCAAGACATATGCGCTCCCTGTGGGTGCCCACCTGATGAAGGAGGAGGGCGACGTTATCAAGCCCGGCGACATCTTCGTCAAGATACCCCGCGCATCTGGCTCTGCCGGCGACATCACCGGTGGTCTGCCTCGTGTGACCGAGCTGTTTGAGGCGCGTAACCCCTCTAATCCCGCCATCGTCAGCGAAATCGACGGCGAGGTTACGTTCGGACGCGTCAAGCGCGGTAATCGTGAAATTTCCGTGCGCTCCAAGCTCGGTGAAGTCAAGACCTACCTCGTGCCGCTCTCCAAGCAGATTCTCGTCCAGGAAAACGACTATGTCCGCGCCGGCACTCCGCTCTCCGACGGTGCCATCACTCCGCAGGACATCCTCAACATCATGGGCCCGACTGCCGTGCAGGAGTACATCGTCAACGAGGTGCAGGATGTCTACCGTATGCAGGGCGTGAAGATCAACGACAAGCACTTCGAGGTCATCGTGCGCCAGATGATGCGTAAGGTCAACATCCTCGACCCGGGCGACACCATGTTCCTCGAGCAGCAGGTTGTCGACAAGCGTGCCGTAATGGAGGAAAATGACCGCATCTGGGGCAAGAAGGTCGTTATTGATGCTGGCGACAGCGAAAATGTCAAGCCCGGCCAGATTATCACCGCCCGCAAGCTGCGTGACGAGAACTCCTCGCTAAAGCGGCGTGACCTCAAGCTCGTGGAGGTGCGCGATGCCCTCCCTGCCACATCGGAGCAGATTCTCCAGGGTATCACGCGTGCCGCCCTCCAGACCACCAGCTTCATGTCCGCAGCGTCGTTCCAGGAAACCACCAAGGTGCTCAACGAAGCCGCTATCAACGGCAAAGTCGACAACCTTGAGGGCATGAAGGAAAATGTCATTTGCGGCCACCTGATACCGGCCGGTACAGGCCTCCGCGAATACGAGCGCATCGTGGTCAGCGGCAAGGACGACATCGACGACTTCTTCGATGCCACCACCACCGGCACCGTCGACATCGCCCCCGAAGTCCTCGCTGACTAACCCGCCCAGGCTCTACCATAGGTCTCATAGGCTTCTTAGGTCTCCTAAGTTTCCTAAGTTTTAGGTTTCCTAAGTTTCCTATAACTTACAAGATAGTCAGAGCCGCCCAGAATTAATCTGGGCGGCTCTTTTGATATGCATCATAGGCTTCCTATGATTCCTAAGCTTCCTAAGCTTTCTAAGTTTCATAGGTCTCCTAAGTCTCCTATAAATCTTCTCCGCCCTACTGTTTCATCGCTGACGCGATGGCAGGTTGGCGGAGCCCCGGAGGGGTGGGTGGACAGTAGGGCGGGGCGCAAGCCCCGTTAACGTGGGGTGCCAAAGCCGCGTCCGCCCTGCGGGCGGCATCATTTGCGAAAATATAACTTTTGGATGTGGTTTTGTTAACGAAAGTTAACAATCGGGGGGGGGTAATTTATGAATTTTTAGTACATTTGCACGATGCCAAAACTGCCGTCATAAGTTTGCCGACCGAATCATGCCGCACAAAGCATCTCTCGTGTGGCTTGATTATATCCAAAACAGCATTTTCCGGCCGGCTGATGCCCCGATGGCGGCATCGTCAGGGATGACAGGGATGCTCCTTGCCGATTCTTGAACCAAGCATAACACATTTTTAGCATCAAATATATACAATAATATCAAACACAAAACCAATTCATTATGAAGAAACTATTTACGTTCTTCGCAGTGATGTTTGCGTTGCTTGGAAGTGCCATCCCGGCTCATGCCGCAGCAGTAGATTGGACTTTCTATGTCGACACATCAGCCCGCCCGTCTTGGACTGCAGCGTATATGCTTGTAGCGAATCACGAAGGGGCGTATTGGAGCTGTTACGCTGGCGAGGAAACCTACACGGGTTCTAAGGTGTACAAGTTTTCCATCTCTTGGGAAAATTTGACGTACATATCGTTCTCCAGCCAATACTATGACAACCTTGACGGTGCGTCTACAACAGATGGAAGATTTATCTACGGCAACGACCTCGTCGGTACTCTTTCGACTAGCAATTCAAATGACACATGGAAGGTCTACGACGGAAGCTGCTATGTGCTCGCTGCATCGGGTTCGCAGCTGAGCGGACGTATAGCCGACTATACGCCGGCAGAGCCGCCCTATATCTACATCTCTGGAGGGGATACCTACGCGTTCACCGAAGAGGGCGACAACTGGGTCTATACGGTAGATGCTTCGGCCGCCGATGTGCAGTTCCGCCTGCAGACGGTTGAAAACTACACTTCTGCAAACTGGACAGCGTTCTATGGCGGAACCACTACGTTGAGTACCACCAGGGAGTATTCCGAGACGATTTATCTGTATGAGAATCAATCAGCTGTCGGTTTGTACACAGCCCCCAAAGGTTACACATATAAACTGACCATAGGCAAGTCTGCATATGAAAATGTTTCGTCATCTTCGACATCCTTGGAGTGGACTATAACCCCGACAGAGATCCGTCCGTCTACTCCGGTGCTTCCGGCGG
>ULOI01058523.1_pt1 | contig 14862 bp, 8 predicted proteins | sample 1952231 | NCBI WGS metagenome assembly ULOI01 (sample SAMEA4835593, study PRJEB28245) | human gut metagenome | biome: gut microbiome; material: fecal sample | place: Denmark | collected 2008
GAGAGGGAACACATGATTATGTGAGTGTCCCGAATAAACTCGGAAACGACAGCAGTATCACAAAGGACAAGGGGGATTCGAAGAATTCCGATTGTTACAAGGCGAAGAATGGTCTGGCATGGAAAGGCGAACACGTGGATTTAGATTCCGTGGTCGGCGATTACACGAAAGAGGCCTACGAAGGCATTGCCAATGGAAAATACCCGGCCGGCATGGAAGATGTCATCCGGAATTATTTTGAAAATCTGAACTGATGGAGAGGAGATCTTATGACAGAATATGAAGTATGCCAGCAGAACACCATGGCATGTGAACAGGAAATTGCAAAGGGAATTATCGGACAAAAAGATGTCATCCGCCAGGTCATGCTGGCACTTCTGGCGGGCGGAAATGTACTCTTAGAAGGTATGCCGGGACTGGGAAAGACCATGCTGGTGCGTACGATCAGCCAGGTGTGTGATCTGAGTTTCCAGAGAATCCAGTTTACCCCGGATCTGATGCCGAGTGACGTGACCGGTACCAACATCATCGTAAAAGAAGAGCAAAAAAGTGCATTCCGGTTTGAAAAAGGACCGATTTTTGCCAATCTGGTGCTGGCGGATGAGATCAACCGTGCCACGCCAAAGACACAGTCAGCTCTCTTAGAGGCCATGCAGGAACACACCGTGACGATCGGAACGACCAGCCATCAGCTGCCGGAGCCGTTTCTGGTGCTTGCCACACAAAATCCGATCGAAAACGAGGGAACTTATCCGCTGCCGGAAGCACAGCTGGACCGTTTTTTGTTTAAAGTGCTGGTAAAATTTCCGGACCGGCAGGAATTGCGGGAAATCGTGGAACTGACGGAGGGAAACCATCCGCCAAAGATCGAAAAGGTCATGGACCGGGAAAGCCTGCTTGCAGCGCGCGCATGCGTTGCACAGATTCCGATTGCGGATGCCGTCATGGATTATATTCTGGATCTGGTTATGGCAACTCATGCAGACAATCCGTATATCCGGGAGGGGGCAAGCCCGCGTGCGGCACAGGCACTGATCCGCACAGCCAGGGCACGCGCGTTTATGGAAAACCGCCTGAATGTCTCGTTTGAGGACGTAAAATGTGTCGCACTTCCGGTATTGCGGCACAGGATTCTGCTCAGTTTCGATGCAGTATCGGAGGGGATTACGGAAGATGCGGTGATTGGGCAGATCTTAACAGAAAAGGAACAGGGACTGTATGCTTGATGCGGGAATTTATGAACAGCTGTCGCGGCTTGTGATCGCGATGAAACAGAAAAGCAGCCAGAATATGGCAGGAAACCGCAGATCCGTACAGAAAGGGACTTCTGCGGAATTTTCCGATTTCCGGGAGTATATGCCGGGAGATGATCTGCGCAGGCTGGACTGGAATGTCTATGCGCGGTCGGAGCGCATGTATATCCGGGAATATTTCGAAGAAAAGGAAGCAGTGGTATCGGTTATTTTAGATACCAGTGCATCAATGCATTATGGAAAAAAGAGCAAGGCAGAACTGGCACAGGATCTGTGCGCGGTGATTGCCTTTCTGACTTTGCACCATATGGACCGGCTGGTGCTGTATGACAGCAGCCAGATGGGAACCCCGCTTGTGGTTTCCGGGGGAAAGAATGCACTGCCAAAAGTACTTGGATGGCTGCAGGCACGTACATTTTCGGGAACAGAGACGGATTCTTTTTCCGCCGTGCGCCAGATGCAGAGGCGTGGGGCGGGAGTTACCGTGATCGTCAGTGATTTCTTGACCGAAGCAGCGACAGATCCCACGCAGGATCGTCTGGAAAAAACGATGCAGTATCTGGACTTTACGAAACAAAGACCCGTGTTGCTTCAGACACTGTGTGCGGAAGAACTGCGTGTGACAATGGACGGTACGCGCAATCTGATAGATATGGAGTCCAAAGAAAAACTGCGCGTGACGATGCGTGCGGATGTGATTGCGCGTTATGAACAGGAACTGCAAAAGCTTTCTGTGCGGCTGAAAAAAAGTGCATCGGCTGCCGGAGGCACCTATATACTCTGTGATTCCGAAAAAGAGAGACGTGCGCTGATTTTAGAAGATTTAAGACCTTTGTTTGTCTGAGAAAAATTTGAGGATGGATTATGATATTTGAGAGTTTGTGGCCACTGGCATTTTTGCTGGCGGTTCCGGTTGTTGTGATTTTATATCTGCTTGTGCCAAAGGGGACAGACACACCAGTGTCTTCGAACCTGTTGTGGAAGAAGCTTTTTTATAATGAACAGTCTAAAACGTTCTGGGAAAAGTTTTTGCACAATCTGCTGATGTATCTGCAGATCGTGATCCTTTTGCTGCTTATTCTGGCACTGATGGCACCGTTTGTACAGCGTAAGGGTACAGGCAGTACGGACGTGGTGTATCTGATTGACACCAGCGGAAGCATGAAGCATCTCACCAAAGGGGGCAATACCCGCTTAGGGGAAGCCGTAAGTGAGATCAAAGAGCAGATTGCCGCTTCGGATGGAGCAAAAATATCCATTGTTACCTGTGACGGCACGGGAACCAATCTGCTTGCCGTCCATACTTCCGAGAAAAAAGCACTGTATCGGACGCTGGCAGACATCAAGGGCACGGACACAGCCGGATCGCTTTCCGATGCACTGGCAACCGTACAGACTGTGCAGAAAAAAGACAAAAAGAATGATCTGGCAGATGTCATCGTCTATACCGACGGCATAGGGGCAAAACAGACAAAAAATCTCAAAAGTCAGCTTCAGGCAACCATCCGCGTGGTGGGAAGTCCCGTTTCTAACGTGGCGAATACGTTTCTGTCCTGCACCAAAGACAGCAGCGGGGACACGTATACGGTTGCATCAGGCGTGACAAATTACAGCGATCATGCGGCAAATATGGAGATTACGCTGTATGAGGGAAAGAAAATTCTTGAAGTGCGTACACTTTCCCTTGCCGCAGACGAGACATATACCTGCCTGTTTAAACAGGTGAACTGGGGAAACCAGCCGCTGCATACCGAACTTTCCGCAGTGACATTTGCCGGCAGCAGCCAGAAGGATTCCTTACATGAGGATAACTGTGCCTATGCACTCAAAGATCAGGTTTCCACGAGCAAAGCCACACTGATCGGGGAAGGAAATACCTATATCGAAAAAGCGTATCTTGCCGTGACCGGAGAGAATCTTTCCAAGGCAAAAACAACGGATGCACTTGACCGTGGCGATCCGGGGATTTGTATTTTTGATGCGGATACGGCAGTGCAGGAATCTAATCAGCAGAAGGCGCGGATGATTTTTGCCAAAGAGGGAAAGAACGAGGAAAAAAATGTCAGCCTGTCCGTTGGCGATACCGAACTGACTTCCGGAATCCGGGACTTTGCGCTCGGGGTAAATCAGACGTATGTGTATGATCTGCCGGTCTGGGCCACGGGCTTTCTGTGGAACGGAAAGCAGTGCGCCGCATACTACGGGGAGCATGACGGAATCCGGGAGGTCGTACTCGGATTTGATCTGCGGGAATCGGATTTTGCCCTGCAGCCGGAGTTTCCGGTATTTATGAACCATGCGCTGCACTATCTTGAGGATAGTTCCCTTCTTTCCCAAAACGTCTATGATGCCGGAGATACCGTGCAGTTTCATGCATTAAACGGTGTGGACGTGCAGCAGATTGCAGCACCTACCGATCAGGCAGGACTGTTTACCGTAAAAGCGGGCGACAGAAAGGAATCCTATATTGTAAAATTTGCATGCAGCAGCCAGTCGGATGGACGGATCACGGCAGGCGATTCCGGCAGCCGCAACACGATGCAGCGGCAGCTTGTGCGAAAGCAGATGCGCAATGTCATCCTTATCCTTGTGCTTCTTCTTATGATACTGGAGTGGATCTGTTATGTCCGGCAGATGCGTTACCGTGGGCGGTTTTATCTTGCGGTGCGTCTGGTGGGGCTTGCCCTTTTGGTGCTGGCTGTCTGTGGAATTTCGGTGCCGCTTTCCCACGCGAAAGACACAACCGTTTTTCTGGTTGATCTGTCGGAGAGCAATGCCGCAAATCTCACGCAGATGGAGCAGTATATGAGCCGGCAGGTTAAAGACATGCCAAAGAACAATCAGTATGCCATCGTAACGTTTGGAGCCAATGCGGTTGTGGAACAGTTTCTGACCAGTGAGAAACACAGTTTTCAGATTCTCTCGGCACCGGAGGCGGATGCAACCAACCTTGAGGAAGCTGTTTCCACAGGACTTTCCATGATCCCGGACAATGCGGCAGGACGGCTTGTGGTGCTTACGGATGGAAAGCAGACAAAGGGAAACATCGAGCATACGGCATCGGCACTGACGGCAAAAAACGTGCAGCTGTATTCGGTTCTCTATGAAGATACAAAGCAGGGGAGCGATGCCTATATCGAAAACGTGGAAATGCCGGAGTATCTTTATCCGGGTGATTCCTATTCCATGACCGTAACTGTGGAAAGCAACTATGAGACCGATGCGAAGCTGCAGCTTTTGCAGGGAACGGAGATGGTCAGTCAGACAAGCGTGCATTTAAACAAAGGCAGCAACCGTTTTGTTTTGAAACAGAAGGTAGTCGGTACCGATGCGCAGCAGTATACCGTGCGCGTGAAGGCACCGAAGGACACCTGTGAAAAAAACAATGATTATGGTACGTATGCGACGGTGGATTCCCTGCCAAAGATTTTGCTTGTATCTGGAATGGGAGAGGACAGCACACCGTTTTTAGGACTTTTGGATGCTGCCGGATGCAATTACCGGCAGGTATCCGCAGTCAGTGCACCGGATACTTTAAAAGAGATGCTGCAGTACAAGAGCATCATTCTGGAAAATGTGTACCGGACAGATCTGCCGGAGGGCTTTCTAAAAAATCTGAAAACTTATGTGAAAGACTACGGATGCGGTCTGGTGGCATGCGGCGGTGAGGACAGTTTTGCACTGGGCGGATATCTGGATACGGAACTGGAGAAACTTCTTCCGGTCGATATGCAGCTGCGCGGGGTAAATGAGAAACAGAATCTGGCAATGGTCATGGTGATTGATCATTCGGGCAGTATGTCGGAACAGACCGAAGGAGGCACCAATCTGGATCTGGCGATCGCGGCTGCCAAAGCGGCTGTGGATCAGCTGGATACGAAAGATGAAGTGGGTGTGGTAACCTTTGATGATGGTTACACCTGGCAGGTGCCGCTGGAAAAAGTGAAGGATAAAGACAAGATCCATCAAAGCATCGAGACGATCAGCGAAGGCGGTGGAACGACCATCAAACCGGCCGTGCGTGCGGCACTAAATGAAATCAAGAAGAGCAAGGCGCAGCTAAAGCATATTGTGCTTCTGACGGATGGACAGGGGGAAACCGAAAATTTTGAAGATATCATCAAGGACTGCAAGGATGCCGATGTAACTCTTTCCACGGTAGCGGTTGGAGAGTCGTCTGACAGACAGCTTCTGGAACGACTGGCAACGCAGTGTAACGGCCGCTATTATTATTCCGATATCTCAACCGATATCCCGAAAATCTTTGCACAGGAAGTATTTTTAAATGGAGATACGTATTTGCAGAACGGACAGTTTTCACTGAAAGGAAACAGCAGCAATGCCATCACGAAAAATCTCTTTGCCGATGGCTGGCCGCAGATCAAAGGGTACGTGAGTGCCTCTCCGAAAACCGGAGCCAATGTGCTGCTGGCATCTGCTGAAAAGGATGACCCGATTTTGTCTGTCATGCAGTATGGACTGGGGCATACGGTTGCGTGGAATACCGATGTGACAAACCGCTGGACTGCCGGGCTGGCACAGCAGAATGATTACGTGCAGCTGTGGAAGCGGATCATCGATTACAGTGCGGGAAATACAGCACTCGGCGAAGACCGTGTGGATGTAACTACTGTAAACGGAACAACAAAAGTTACCTATTATGCCAAAGACTACGCAGAGCAGACACAGGTGGAGGCTGTGTACACGGATCCGGATGGAAAAACGCATCAGGCGAAACTGACCGCAAGTGCACCGGGAACTTATGAGGCACAGCTGGATACGGCAGCCTCCGGTGTCTACAATCTGAGCGTGCAGCGGAAAAACGGCAAAAAAATCGAAAATGCCCTGACCACCGCAGCCGTGGTACAGTATTCGCAGGAGTACAAATTTGCGCTGACAAACGACAGCTTTTGTGCGTTCATCAAACAGTATGGAAAGATGCTTTCCCCAAAGAAGAATGTATGGAAGAAGTTAAAAGCTTCCGGGCGGGCACGGGTTTGTCTGACCAATCCGCTTTTAATCCTTTTGCTTTTCGTATTTCTGGCAGATATCGCCATGCGGCGGTTTGCCTATGTTCCGCCAATGCCACACTGGACGAGACCGGCAAAAAAAGCTATAATGACAAAAGAAAAAACAGCGGAAGACGGGCAGCCGGAGCCGGAAGCAGAAAAACCAAAGGAAAAGACAAAGAAAGCAAAACCGGAGGAAACGGCTTCCCAGGCACTCGATACTTCTGCGCTGTTAAAGAAAAAAGAAAAGCGGAATCATTCCGTTTAAAAGAAAACAGGAGTCATTATGCAATCAGACAGCAATTTACGAGAAACGTTACGGAGTATCGATCATAAAAGTTATCCGGCATACAAATCCCTGCGGGGAAGTTACAGGTTTGCAGACTATGTGTTATCCATCGATCATGTGCAGGGAGATCCTTTTGCGGCGCCTTCCCATGTGCGCGTGACCGTGGATGCAAAGGCAGCGGCATTTCCGGAATATGCCATGAAAAATACACGGACGCGCACAGCACTGGCAGATGAACTGCTGCGCACGTTTGCCGCACAGATCAACCACTTTACATTTAAGGCGAAGGGATCGGGCAAGAGCGGCCTGATCTCGGTAACCCACTGCGGACAGGAGATTCTGACACGGACAGCCTGTGAAGTGAACGAAAAAGAAATCACCGCGCGTTTTGCGGTGGGATTTCCGGCAAACGGACGGACGATCAATGCCAGGGAACTGGAGAAAATTCTGTTTACCTATCTGCCGGAATGTGTAAAGCATTCATTTTATTATAAGAATCTCGATGCCCGCAGAATCCGGGATGCCGTGGAACTGGCAGAAGACCAGCAGGCAGTCCGTGACCAGCTGAAAGAACAGGGGCTGGTTGCTTTTGTTGCCGATGATGCGGTACTGCCACGGGAGAGCGGGATTTCCTCCCGGCCGATGAAACAGTCCGTAGCCTTTACCTCTCCGGAATCCCTTAGGGTGACGATGCAGCTTCCGCACAGGGGTGCGGTCACCGGTATGGGAATCCCGAAAGGAATCACACTGATCGTCGGTGGCGGCTATCATGGAAAATCCACACTTCTGACTGCACTCGAACTGGGCGTTTATAACCATATCGCAGGGGACGGCAGAGAGTTTGTGATCACGGATGAGACCGCCTTAAAACTTCGTTCGGAGGACGGACGGTTTATCAAAGATGTCGATATTTCCATGTTTATCAATGACCTGCCAAACGGAAAAGATACCCATCATTTTTCAACGGAAGATGCCAGCGGAAGCACATCGCAGGCAGCCGGGATCGTGGAAGGCATGGAGGCGGGAAGCCGCCTGTTTCTGCTGGATGAGGATTCGTCTGCGACGAACTTTATGGTAAGGGATGCATTTATGCAAAAAGTAGTCAGCCCGGACAAAGAGCCGATCACGCCGTTTCTTTCCCGTGCGCGGGAACTGTATGAGCAGGCAGGAATTTCTACCATCCTGGTAGCGGGCAGTTCCGGTGCCTTTTTCCATATTGCGGATACCGTGATCCAGATGGACCGCTACAAGCCGGTTGACATCACAAAAAAGGCGAAGGCATTGTGCAAAGAATTTCCGATTTCAGAAGAAAAGCCACATCCGTTCGCCCTGCCACACAGTCACCGGATCATGGAAAAAGATAAAAACGGTGCCACAAAACGCAGGGATTACCGGAGCGGAGCCGTGCGCAAAAATGAGCCGGAGCGGTTAAAATTAAAAACCATGGGAACGGATGGATTTGCCATCGGAAAGCAGACCGTGGATCTGCGGTATTTAGAACAGCTGATCGACAGCGAACAGACTGCGTGCCTTGGCATGCTCTTAAAATATGCGGTTGAACACCTGGTGGACGGCAAACGGACAATTGCCGAAGTCGTTGTACAGTTACAGAAAGAACTCGAAACGTCCGGCATGCGTTTTCTGGCAGAAAACGGTATCGTTTCCGGCGGTTATGCCATGCCGCGGGTGCAGGAGATATATTCCTGTTTTAACCGTTATCGTGTATAGAAAAAGGGAAGCACAGGAGAGACTATGAAAAGAATATTAGTTGTCGTTGACATGCAAAACGATTTTACGACCGGACCGCTGGGCAATGCAGAGTGTGCAGCAGTCATTCCGAAGGTCGCGGAAGTGATAAAAACAGGCGTGTATGACAGAATCATTTTCACCCAAGACACGCACCAGAGTAATTATCTGGATACGCAGGAAGGAAAGCGGCTGCCCGTTGTGCACTGCATCGAAGGAACCGAAGGCTGGGAGATTGCGCCTGTGATCCGTAAGGCAGCATCCTTTTATTCCAAAGAACAGATCGAGACGATCTGTAAGCCGGCATTTGGCAGTGTGCAGCTTGGCGAGTGCTTAAAGCAGTACTGCGGTGATGCAGAGGCACAGATTGATTTCTGTGGCGTGTGCACGGGTATCTGTGTCATCAGCAATGTCATGATTGCCAAAGCCTTTGTTCCGGAAGCGCGCGTGTGCGTGATTGAAAAAGCATGCGCCTGCGTAACACCGGAGTCGCACCGCACGGCGATCGAAGCGATGAAAACCTGTCAGGTGGATATACAGTAATTGTATCTTATTTAAGTAAGAAGAAAAGAGAAAAATTATGAAGTTAAATCAGATCATCACCAGTCTGCTGGAAACAGACATGTACAAATTCAGTATGGGAGAGGCTATCTATCACCAGTTCTCCGACTATAAAACCACATGGACATTCAAGTGCCGCAATACCGATGTGTACTTTACGGCAGAGATGGTGCAGGAGATCAAAGAGCAGATTAAGGCGTACTGCAGTCTACGTTTTACAGAGGAAGAGCTGGAATATCTGAACCGCATTACATGGATCAAGGGAAGCTATATTGATTTCCTGCGCCTGTGGCAGCCGCGCTATGAGGATTTTAAGATTTCGGATGAGGCGGAATGCGGACTTTCCATCGAGACATTCGGTACCTGGCTGAATACGTCCTTGTATGAGATCCCGACACTGGCGATTGTCAACGAAGTGTATTTCCGTATGGCGTACGATTATGACAGGCTTTATGCCAGTTTCCGGGAACGTCTGGAACGGAAGATCAAAGATGCCAGCGGCAGATACGAGATCGGTTCGTTCAGTGAATTCGGACTGCGCCGCCGTCTTTCCGCAGAGGCACAGGAGCTTGCTGTCCGCAAGCTGAAAGAAGCAGAATTTCACGGGTCAGAATTTGTCGGAACGTCCAACGTCTATCTGGCAAAGAAATACAATCTGACACCGGTCGGAACCATGGCACATGAGTGGATCATGTGTGTCGGACAGGGAAATCACAAACATAACCCGGCATACTCCAACTGGTACGCGCTTGATGCCTGGGTACGCGAGTATGGCGTGTTAAACGGTATTGCACTGACCGATGCGATTACGACCGACTGTTTCCTGCGGGATTTCCAGCTGACCTATGCAACGTTATTCTCCGGCGTGCGTCATGACAGCGGAGATCCGGTGGAGTGGGGCGAAAAAATGATCGCACACTACCGGAAACTGGGGATCAATCCGGCAAATAAAACTTTATTGTTCAGTGATTCTCTTGATTTTGCACGGGCACACGAACTGTATGAACATTTCCGAAACCGCACAAAGGTGGCCTTTGGAATCGGCACCTATATCTCGAATGATACGGAGGTACCGGCACTGAATATCGTCATGAAAACCACGCTGTGCAACGGTATGGATGTCGCAAAGATTTCCGATACCCCGGGCAAGGGAATGTGTAAGAACCCGGATTATGTGCATTATCTGAAACGATGCATCGACTGGCGTATGAATCATGACAGATAAAAATTCTGATTTACAGACAAAGGAAGAAGGAACAGACCTATGAATTATACAGAGTGTATCGAACAGGCGAGAGGCCGTATCGGATCTTACTGTAAAGCGTGCTGGGAATGTAACGGCAGAGCCTGTAAAAACCAGATGCCGGGGCCGGGAGCCAAAGGCATCGGAGATACCGCCATCCGCAACTATGACAAATGGAAAGAAATCCGTGTCCAGATGGACACTCTGGTCGAAAACCGTCCATGTGATACGACACTGGAACTGTTTGGCAGAACGTTTCAGTATCCGTTTTTTGCCGGTCCGGTAGGTGCCGTGCAGCTGCACTACGGAGACTGCCTGAATGATATTTCCTACAACGATATTCTCGTTTCTGCCTGTGCGGCATCCGGCATCGCTGCTTTTACCGGAGACGGAACCGACAGCAATGTCATGGTCGCAGCAACAAAAGCGATCAAAAATGCCGGTGGACTGGGAATTCCGACCGTAAAGCCGTGGAATATCGAAGTGATCCGGGAGAAAATGGCGATGGTAAAGGATTCCGGTGCCTTTGCCGTGGCAATGGATATCGACGCGGCAGGACTGCCGTTTTTAAAGAATCTGACCCCACCGGCCGGAAGCAAATCGGTGGAGGATCTGCGTGAAGTGAAACAGGCGGCAGGGCTGCCGTTTATCGTCAAAGGAATCATGACCGTAAAAGGTGCCATGAAGGCAAAAGAAGCCGGGGCCGATGCGATCGTTGTGTCAAACCACGGCGGGCGTGTTCTGGATCAGTGTCCTGCCACCGCAGAGGTGCTCGAAGAGATCGCAAATGCAGTCGATGGCTCCATGAAGATTTTTGTCGACGGAGGCATCCGTTCCGGTGTGGATGTGTTTAAGGCACTGGCACTGGGAGCCGATGCGGTGATCATTGCCCGTCCGTTTGTGACTGCTGTGTATGGCGGAGCGCAGGAAGGCGTTGAGGCTTATGTCAATAAGATCGGAAGTGAACTGAAAGATACGATGGCAATGTGCGGTGTGGCTTCGCTGAAGGAGATCACACGGGATTGTGTCAGAGTGTGAGAATTACATATTTTCTGAACGAAAAAGACAATAGAAATAGGAACTTCCAAAGTCATAAACTATTAGGAAGTTCCTATTTTTATTACCATTTAGAAATTTATCTGTATTTTTCCATTGTTTCACACATATAGATTTGATGGTGAAAAGTTGAGTTATATATTAAGTGTAAATTTACATTTTGGGAATGAAGAACATCCGTAAAATTGTTTTCCTGCATTTGCTCCCTTTTGTGCAGTTCGAATAACTAGTTTCGCACCACATTTTGGACAAAGTGGGACAGAGACATTTGAAGCATTTTCTGTTGAAGATACAGATGCTTTAGTCTCTTTTAGAAGTCTTTCATATTTAAGGGTATAATCCTTGCGAGTGTCATTATTCATGTTGAGTAAACTTTGAGCAATAGCTATCATTTCTTTTTTAGAAGAAGGTAATTCTTTTGAGTGAGCAACCATATCTTTTATGGTTGCTCAGACTGTAGACAAAGTCCTCGGCTTTTTGCCGGGGATTTTTCTGTATTAAAGAGGCTAAAAGTCAGTATTTTCAAGACTTTTCAGTCTCTTTTTGGTATAATAAAGGTATCAAAAAAGGCGGTATTGTTCTATGATGACACAAGAAACAGAAAAAGTAAGAAAGCAAATGCAGATGGTATGTATTGATGATCTTGTTCCGCGGAATCATCTTCTACGACTTATTGACAAAGCTATTGACTGGACATTCATCTATGATCTCGTCCGTGATACTTATTCCGACGGAATGGGTAGACCAAGTATTGATCCGGTTACGCTTATTAAGATACCGCTTATTCAATACCTGTATGGAATCAAAAGCATGCGGCAGACAATCAAAGAGATTGAAGTAAACATGGCTTACCGTTGGTTCCTTGGACTTGAACTTTATGATCCGGTCCCTCATTTTTCTACTTTCGGGAAAAACTATACCCGTCGTTTTAAAGATACCGACTTATTCGAGCAGATTTTCCAGCGTATCCTTGAGGAGTGTTACCGTTTCAAACTGGTTGATTCAACAGAGATTTTTGTTGATGCAACACATGTGAAAGCGCGGGCGAACAACAGAAAGATGCAGAAACGAATCGCAAAACAGGAAGCTTTATTTTATGCTGACATGCTGCGTCAGGACATTAACGCAGACAGAGAAGCGCACGGAAAGAAACCGTTGAAAGATAAAGACGATAACAACAAACCTGGTTCCGGTGGCAACGACAAGTTTGAAGATTATACGGATGATGTTCCGTCAGATGAAAAAACAATTAAGTGTAGCACTACAGATCCTGAGAGCGGCTGGTTTCGGAAAGGTGAGCACAAGCATGTGTTTGCTTATGGGATTGAAACAGCATGCGATAAAAATGGATGGATTATTGATTTTACAGTAAACCCTGGTAATGAGCATGACAGTCGAACTTTTAAAGGCCTTTACGATAAGCTTGCAGATATCGGCATGAAATACTGTATCGTTGATGCCGGGTATAAAACTCCTGCAATAGCAAAGCTACTTTTGGATGATGGAATAAAGCCGGTCTTTCCTTACAAGCGTCCCATGACAAAGGATGGCTTTTTCAGGAAATCTGAGTATGTATATGATGAGTATAATGATGCTTATATTTGTCCAGGGAATCACTTTCTGCATTACAGCACGACAAATCGGGATGGATATCGCGAGTATAAAAGCTGTGGACAGATTTGCGAAAAGTGCGAGTATCTTTCGCAGTGTACAGAAAGCAAGAACCATGTAAAAGTTGTTACGAGACATGTATGGGAAGACTATATGGAAACATGTGAGGATATCCGGCATACAGAAGGAATGAAGGAGCTATACTCACACAGAAAAGAAACGATTGAAAGAATCTTTGGAACGGCAAAGGAAAACCACGGATTTCGATATACGCAGTTGTATGGCAAAGCGCGGATGACAATGAAAGTCGCGCTTACGTTTGCGTGCATGAATTTAAAAAAGCTTGCAAAATGCAAGCAGGAATGGGGATTACGGATGGCATAATCCAAGGGAAAATTTCCTGTTTTCGGAATAAATTTCATAAACACAAAGAAAAATGCTCCGAGAAACGGAAGTTTCTCGGAGCACTTTGTCTACGGTCTGAGCAACCATATCTTTTATGGTTGCTACTAATTGATCTGCACGTATAACTTGTTGTTTGATCTCTTTTTTGGCATAACGATCATTTACAATTGTTTTAGGATTAGCAAGGACAACTAGCGGCTTATAGAATGAAGAAAAATTATATTTTATAGAGATACCTTTTAACCAATTCGAGGTTTCAATTCGAGCTTCTTTTAATACCTCATAATGCCGTTGACTTTGTGTGATAGGTGAATAAATTCCTTCTTTTTGTTTGGTATGACCATAGAAAATTGTACGGATAAAGGCACCGTTAGAATCAATTTCAATATTTCCTACAAGATTTTTACATTCAATTAGGAAAATAATCTTAGCAGTAATAACAATAAAATCTATTTGTGCACCAAGACCGGAATGTGTTTCAATGTATATATCATGAAGTACTATCATATCCATGTTGCTGTGCTTAAGCTCAAATAGAATATTTTCCTCTCCTATAATTCCAGCTTGGGTAAGGGCAATTTCTTTTTGAATTTGGTTCTGCAAATCACCAGAAGCAAGTTGTTGCAAAGACTTTAATTTATCTAAATACGTTTGTGCATCGTTTGATTCTTTTAAGATAATAATTTCTGGTTTTGAAAATAATCCCATATAATGAATCTCCTTTATGTAAATATAGGTTAATAGTATCATTTGATAATCAATATTTCAAGAAATAGGTAACTAAAATATAGTTTTATTCAATAGAAATATGGAAATATTAGTAGTGAGAGTGTATAATAAAATTATATTTAACACAAATTAGATAGGTTGATTATTTATAAAGGGAAAATGCATTTATTAAAAAATAAGAGGAAAAAAGGGAAAATAGTTGGCAACAAACAAATCAAATTTGGTTTGATAATGGTTTTGTTTTTGGTTTTTGGAGTAGTATCGTGTACTGAAAAAGGGGCAAGATTGGATGAAAAAAGTTGTTATACAGAGGAAAGTTGTGATAGTTCTGAAGCAGAAAAAAACTCGACAGAAGTTCACAGAAATTATTCTATGAAGCGTTTTGTGGGGGAAAAGTCAACTTTGAGAGATGCACCGGAATGTTTTGGATTGGATAATTTCTTATACAATTATAATAAAATTGCAAAATATGGACTGAATAAAACAGAAATAAAAGATCTTCAATCACATAAATCTGAGAAAATGGCATATTCGAGACTTACAAATTATTCTTTAGCAAAGAACTGCTATCTGACAGCAACAGACAGTTCACTTTGTGGGTATGAAGTTATGGCATTTATCTCGTTTGATAATGATTCTGAAAGTGCAAAATTATCTGTTCAGAAACAGATAATTCGAGACTGTATACATGCTATTGATAGAAAAGTGCCAAATAAATGGATTGATTATGAAATTGAAAATATTGAAAACAAAGGAAGTACAATAGCTTATTTTAATGAACTATTTGCGTTCGAAGGAAAGTTGGAAGCAAATAATGAAATCAGCTTTATAATAAAATATAATCCTATTTCACAAATGACAGAAGATGAGTGGGATTACAGAGAGTATAGAATACCAAATTATAAGTAAATAGCAGCAAGGAATATATATGAGAAAATTAGAAGAAAAGTTTCGTGAAAA
>ULOI01006173.1_pt1 | contig 14778 bp, 13 predicted proteins | sample 1952231 | NCBI WGS metagenome assembly ULOI01 (sample SAMEA4835593, study PRJEB28245) | human gut metagenome | biome: gut microbiome; material: fecal sample | place: Denmark | collected 2008
AATGCTTTGTTGAGGGGAAGTTGGATATTGACAAACTGCTTTCTCTATGTGGTGAGTTTATAGACAACGATTTTGAGAAGTACAAGTTTGAATGGAACGGGAAATCGTCCTGTTATCGAACGATTGCTGCGCCAACGCTCGCGACCCTGCGCCCGTGTCCCGAGGAAAGTGTGGATTTTGATAAAACGAATAATCTTTACATTGAGGGCGATAACTTAGAAGTCTTGAAGATTTTACAAAAAGCATATTTTCGAAAAGTGAAGATGATATACATAGACCCGCCATATAATACGGGGAACGATTTTGTGTATGAAGATGATTTTAGGGATCCGCTCGCAAAATACAAAGAAGTAACATCCCAAACCACCAAATCCAACCCTGAGACAATGGGGCGGTTTCATACCAACTGGCTCAATATGATGTTCCCGCGGTTAAGATTGGCGGCGAATCTCCTGCGGGATGATGGCGTCATTTTCATCTCCATTGATGACAATGAGATAGATAATCTCAAAAAAATCTGCAATGAAGTGTTTGGTGAAGAGAATTTTGCAGGACAAATTACTGTTGTAGGCAACCCTCGAGGTCGTGATTATGGTGGTATTGCTAGAATGCATGATTATTTAGTTGTATATAGAAAGTCTCCATTAGCTGAAATAAACAATATTAATGATCCTGATAAAAAATTTCCGTATTCTGATAGATTAGGTGGATTTGAAACTAGAGAATTACGAAACAGAAATATTGCATTTAATTCTGAAAATAGACCAAATTTATATTATCCATTCTATATTAATACAAATAACATCATAGATAATGGTTTTTATGAAATTTCATTAGAAAAAAAAGATGGATGGTTTGAATTATATCCCAAAGAGTCTCAAGGATATAAAACTGTGTGGAGATGGGGAAAAGAAAAATCCGCCAATAATTTAAATGTGAATATATTGGCAAAAAAAATGCAAGATGGTGGTTATCAAATAATAGAAAAATACAGAGAGAAAAGCTATATGGCTCGCTCTGTTTGGTCAACAAAAGATACAAATACAGAAAAAGGTACACTATTATTAAAAGAGTTAATGGAAGCTAAAGTTTTTGGTTTTCCCAAACCTATGGAAATGTTAAAGATGATTATAGAAATGGGAACATCCAAAGACGGCCTTATCCTAGACTTCTTTTCTGGCAGTGCCACAACTGCTCACGCTGTTATGCAATTAAACGCCGAAGACGGCGGCAATCGACAGTTTATCATGATACAACTGCCAGAGCTTTGTGATGAGAAATCAGAAGCTTATAAAGCCGGCTATAAAAACATCTGCGAAATCGGCAAAGAACGTATCCGCCGCGCGGGTGCTAAAATTAAAGGACAGAACTCGGCTTCTTTACTGGAAACTGCTCGTGAAACGCCGCTTGACACCGGTTTTAAAGTCTTCAAGTTAGACAGCAGTAATTTAGTCGTATGGGATTCCTCGCCGATTGAACCAGGAGATGTGGAGACGCTCTTCCAACGCTATGAAGAGTGGTCTGATCGCATTAAAAAAGACCGTTCACAAAAAGACCTTGTCTATGAAATCATGCTCAAACTGGGAATCCCGCTCACATATCCCGTAACGGAAGAACGCATAAATGGCCGATTGGTACATATTATCGGCGAGGATTGCTTAGTGGCAGTTTGTCTAGACGGTACCAATAATGGCATTCAACCAGAAGACATTGAAGCCCTTTGCGAAAAATGTCCCGCCAAAATTGTGGCCTCAGAGGACGCCTTTGTAGATAACGTTGCCCTTGCCAACGCTCACTATATTGTGGAAGACAAACATGTTGAATTGATGTTGATTTGAGGAAATTGCTATGAAACTAAAATTTAAAGACCAAGCATTTCAAAATGACGCCGTTTCGGCGGCGGTGCAATTATTTGCAGGACAGGAAGAGGAACAAGATACTTTTGTCGCGCAAACCACTCGTAAAATGGATTTGTATCTGGATGACGGAGCACGTAACATCTTGCGTTTGCCGGAAACAAGGCTTTTGAAAAACGTGCATGACGTGCAAAAAAAGAATTCTTTGCCACAAACAACGGATGAAGATGACGTTGATAAATCACTGCATGCTTCTATTGAAATGGAAACGGGTACGGGGAAAACGTATGTTTATACCAAAACAATTTTGGAACTGAACAAACAATATGGCTTCAAAAAGTTCATCATTGTTGTTCCCAGCGTTGCTATTCGTGAGGGTGTTTATAAATCATTGCAAGTGACACAGGAAAATTTTGCAAACTTGTATAACGGCGTGCCTTACAGATATTTCATCTATAATTCGGCCAAATTGTCCGATGTGCGTCAGTTTGCAGTTGCCGATACGATTGAAATCATGATTATTAACATTGATGCATTTAAAAAGGCCGAAAACGTTATCAATCAACAACAAGATAAACTGCAGGGCGAAACGGCGATGAGCTACATTCGTGAATGCCGTCCGATTGTGATTATTGACGAACCTCAAAGCGTGAACAATACAGCTAAAGCAAAAGAAGCCATTGCGTCACTCAATCCGCTGTGCGTGTTGCGCTATTCAGCGACACACCGTGAAAAAATCAATCCAATTTATCGTTTGACGCCGGTTGATGCGTATCAAATGGGACTTGTAAAACAAATTTGCGTTTCATCCACAATGATTTCCTTTGATCATAATAAACCGTATATTTATTTAAAAAGTGTCTCGCAAGAAAACGGCTTTTCGGCTAAAGTTGAAATTGATGTGGAAGATAAAAAAGGAAAAGTCAGTCGTAAAATCTTGACGGTTAAACCAAATGACAGCTTATTTGTGTTGGCTGGTCACCGTGCTTTGTATAACGATTACACCATTGCAGGTATTGATTGTACCCCTGGTAAAGAGCAAATCGAGTTTGCGAATGGCGATGTATTAAAGTTGGGACAAACAATCGATGGTGTGGATGATTTAATCTTGAAGCGGGCCCAAATCCGGCGAACGATTGAAATCCATTTGGACAAAGAACTCCGCCTGCTTGATAAGGGTATTAAAGTTTTGTCCTTATTCTTCATTGATGAAGTGGCCAAATACCGTCAACCGGACGGAAGCAAAGGCATTTATGCTCAGATTTTTGAAGAATGCTATAATGAACTGATGAGCCTTGACAAATATGCGCCGCTTAAAACAAAATTCAATACGGCTGTTGAAAAGGCGCATAATGGCTATTTTTCACAGGATAAAAAGGGCATTTATAAGGATACCAAGGGCGATACCCAAGCCGATGACGATACCTATAACACCATTATGAAAGATAAAGAATGGTTGTTATCGTTTGAATGTCCGCTCCGGTTTATTTTTTCACACTCGGCTTTAAAAGAAGGTTGGGATAATCCGAATGTGTTCCAAGTCTGTACGTTAATTGAACAAAAATCAACATTCACTTGCCGCCAAAAAATTGGTCGCGGTTTGCGCTTATGCGTCAATCAAGATGGCGAACGGATTGAAGATAAAGATATCAATATCTTGCACGTGATTGCGTCCGAAAGTTTTGCGGAATTTGCCGATACATTGCAAAAAGAAATTGAAGCAGATACCGGCGTCAAGTTTGGCATGGTTCAATTAAATATGTTTGTTGGCAAACAATATGAAGAACCGGTTGTCGTGGAACGCAAAATTACCGAACAAGAAGCCATAAAAATTGTGGAAACCTTAAAATCCGAAGGGATTATTGACCAAACGGGTGTGGTTACGCAACCTGAAAAGGCTCAAGCAGTTGCTGTTGAAAAATTAAATACCGTCCCGGCGGCTGTCAAAACGGAAGTACAAAACTTGGTCCAAAAGCAAGAACCGATATCGGTTGCTACACTCACAAATAAACCCTATCAGGAAACCGTTCTTGAAAAACGAACCATGACGTATGAAGAAGCCATGCAGGTCATGGATACTTTGATTGAAACAAAAGTCATCTCTAAAGAGGGTAAAATCAAAGACACCATGAAAGCACAGTTAGAAGCTGGCACATTGGATTTAAGCGGGCGCTTTACACAGAGCCAACAACGTTTGATTCAAGATGTATTGAAACAAGCTGATAATAAGCCCGTTATCCGTGACGCATCGCGAGATGTGGTTATAAAATTGAAAAAACAAGTAATTGTGTCCCCCGAATTTATGGAATTATGGAACAAAATCAAGCAAAAAACAACGTATCGTGTACGGTTTGATGCTGAGGAATTAGTTCGAAATGCTTCAAAAGAACTAGCCGAAATGGAACCAATTCCTACCGCGCGGTTAGTTTCTACAACGGCTGAAATTGATATCCGTCAAAGAGGCGTAGAGCATAAATTGACGTACACTGATCCGACAGAGCTGGATAAAACATATACGCAATTGCCCAACTTGTTTTTATCCATAGCGAATAAAACATTATCGAAAACATCCCTAGTAGCAGAAATCATCCGAAAGAGTGGTCGCGCTGCCGATTATCTGAAAAACCCTCAAGCTTTTGCCGAACGGGCGTTGGAAATTATTGAACGTAACCGTCATAAAATGGCTATTGACGGGATTAAATACATGAAATTGGCCGGCGAGGAATATTACGTGCAAGAAATCTTTGATAGCAGTGAATTGCTTGCGAACCTAGATAAAAATGCCGTTGCCGTGAATCACAGCGTTTACGATTACATTATGTATGATTCCTCGGTTGAAAGCCGTTTTGCCATCGCGTTAGATAATGACCCTGATGTAAAAATGTTCTTTAAACTACCTGAACGCTTTAAGATTCGAACGCCGATTGGGACGTATAATCCCGATTGGGCGGTCTTCTTAGAAAAGAATGGCGTGCAAAAGATGTATTTTGTACTGGAAACTAAAGGCAAAACAGATAAATGGGAACTCCGTAAATTAGAGGAATTAAAAGTTCATTGTGCTAAACGGCACTTCCAAGCATTGGATGAAGCGGCTGGTTTTTCAGAAAAGCCCGTTACAGATTGGCACGAGTTTAAACAAACGATTTAAAATGAGGATTGAATGGAAAACAAAATCAACATACCGACAGTAGAAGCAACCAGTTTAGATGTAATGGCTGCTGAGAAAGAAAAATTAAAAGCGGTATTTCCTGAATGCTTTGTTGAGGGGAAGTTGGATATTGACAAATTGCTTTCTCTATGCGGTGAGTTTATCGATAATGATTTTGAAAAGTACAAGTTTGAATGGAACGGGAAATCGGCTTGTTATCGAACGATTGCTGCACCAACGCTCGCGACCCTGCGTCCGTGTCCTGAGGAAAGTGTGGATTTTGATAAAACAAACAACCTTTACATTGAAGGCGATAATCTGGAAGTCCTGAAAATCCTACAAAAAGCATATTTTCGTAAAGTCAAAATGATTTACATCGACCCGCCCTATAATACTGGGAACGATTTTGTGTATGAGGATGATTATAGAGACCCGCTAGCCCGTTATAAAGAAGTGACAAGCCAAACCACTAAGTCGAATCCCGAGACAATGGGGCGTTTTCATACAAATTGGTTGAATATGATGTATCCCCGCTTGCGCTTGGCGGCAAATCTTTTGCGAGATGATGGGGTTATTTTTATCTCTATTGATGATAATGAGGTTACTAACCTAAGAAAACTTTGTGATGAGGTGTTTGGAGAAGAGAATTGTCTTGGGCAACTTATTTGGTCATTATCTAGTGGCCCTCAAGCCGGTCATTTTACTCGGTCTCACGAATATATTTTGGCATATGCTAAAAGACGAGACTCATTAGGTTGGTTTGAAGATAAAAGCGGTGGAGTAATAAGTCATGGTGCTCTTAAAAAGATTTCGCCTGCAAATCCAGCAAGTGATGTTGTTTTTCCAAAAGGAAGTATTAGCTGTGAGGCATCCGATATTGAATTTCCCAATGAACTAGGCGAGTCTGAAAAAGAATACATTACAGCAGGACGTTTAAAATTTCAAAATCATCTATTATCTGAAGATGTCACAATTCGTGCTGGATGGGCTATGAAAAATCAACTTCTTTCTTGGTTAAAAGGAGATGAAACGTACGACAGTAAAGGGCAAAAAGTTGTTCGATTCTTTTTTAATTCTAAAGGAATTTTATTTTATGAAAAAGAACGGGGAACAACACATCCTAAAACTGTTTTAACGGCAGATATTGTTGGTAATACCAAAAAAGGAAGTGATTGTATACTTGAGTTGTTCAAAAATAAAATTATGGATTTTCCTAAACCAGTAGATCTTGTAAAATTTTTTGCTAATCTCGTGACAAAAGACAATGACATTATTTTGGACTTTTTCTCTGGCTCTGCAACAACGGCGCATGCTGTTATGCAATTAAACGCCGAGGATGGCGGGAATCGGCGATTTATCATGGTTCAACTGCCTGAATTATGCCCAGATAACTCCGATGCAGCGAAGGCCGGCTATAAAAACATCTGTGAAATCGGCAAAGAGAGAATCCGCCGCGCGGGTGGTAAAATTAAAGGACAGAACTCGGCTTCCTTACTGGAGACCGCCCGAGAAACGCCGCTTGACACCGGTTTTAAAGTCTTTAAACTAGATTCCTCTAATCTGATTGCCTGGGATTCCTCACCCATTGAACCAGGAGATGTGGAAACGCTCTTCAAACGCTATGAGCAATGGTCTGATCGAATAAAACGCGACCGGTCGCAAAAAGACCTTGTTTATGAGATTATGTTCAAACTGGGAATCCCATTAACCTATCCTGTAACTGAAGAGCGTATCAACGGCCGTTTAGTGCATATAATAGGCGAGGATTGCTTAGTGGCCGTCTGTTTGGATGGGTCAAACGGTGGAGTTCAACCGGAAGACATTGAGGCTCTCTGCGAAAAATGTCCCGCCAAAATTGTAGCTTCCGAGGATGCCTTTGCAGATAACGTCGCTTTAACCAACGCTCACTATATTTTGGAAGAAAAACACATTGAATTGATGTTGATTTGAGGGGGAAAATAGATGGAATTAAATGAAGAACAACAAAAAGTCTTAAACGAAATTATTTCTGAGAGAGTACAGTATAATAAAGTTAAAGAGGAAAATAAGGAAATTGAAACAGGCAAACAAATAGAATGGTATGCTGCTGTTATAAATGCAAATATAAATACACGATTTGAATTAGATCGTCAATTATTAACAATTTCTTCGGCGGCTATTGGTGTATTGGTTTCTTTTATGAACGATATAAAGACTTTGATATTATTTGGTTTCTGGGGGCTTTCTGGTTTTTGTTTTCTTATGACAGTTATTTTAGCATTAAATATCTTTAAAAATAATAGGTATGTGCTTGAAGGACATCTTCAAGGAATAAATACCCAAATAATAGACGATTCACTAAGAAACAAAGATATTCTAATGAGATTTTGTTTTATTTTAGGCATTGTTTCATTAATCGTCTTAGCATTATTAAAATTACAGATCTTTAGTTATTAAATAGAAAGGAATAATAAATGAGTAATAATTCAACCAAAGTAACAATAGCACAAGATAGTATGGCTAATTTAAAACAACCACGAGCACGTGTTCAGAACAGTTTAGAAAATTTACAAGCCTGTGCACCTCAAACACCTCTTCAATCGGATAACAATACATTTTCGTCTCATCCCTTACTGCAGATTAATCAGAATTATCCTTATGGTAGTATTAGCATCGGTGCTCCGACAACAATATCAGCTAATCAAAGTTTTTCAGAAATTTCTGGAAGTATCAGTGCGGGTGCGCCCGGGAAAGATAAGTAATCGTAATGATAATTCAAAAATAAGTAGAGTAACGTCATGAATTATGATTTATTTGATTATATTGGTACCGGAAATGGTATGGAAACAGTCGGAGATCGAATGAGGCAACAAGCCAGAGAGGAAAAAACGTTTGTTTACGTTCGCTGGACGTTAATTACCAGTATTTTATCTCTGGTGGCAACCATTATTTTGGGTGTTCTAAATATAATGACTTCAGCTCTGATGAGGTAGTTTAAATATAAAAAATGACGTCACTCCCCCTAAAACGCTATCAATCTCCCTTTCATGCCTTTGTTGAAGCACGACGGTTGTCTTGTTATATTGAAGATGAGGGCTTAATAGCCACGTATGCCTCATCGGATATTCAAATCTTGCCGTATCAGATTGCCGCCGCACACTTCGCATTGCGGTCGCGTTATCTAAAAGGGTGTATTCTATGCGATGAGGGAAGTTTGGGGAAAACCTATGAGGCATTATTGATTGCCGCGCAGAGGTGGTATGAACGTAAGGGAAAAATCCTGATTATTTTGCCCGATAATTTAATCAAGCAATGGCATACCAAAATCAAAAATGAATTTATGTTGCCAGTTTATTTATGGCAAGAACGAGCAGAAGCGGATAAAAAACCCGTATGGGACATACACAAAGAAGAATACGAACAATTCTTAGAAAAAAAGAAGAATGTGGGTTCTGGGTTGTTCCTGATAACTTACAATGAAGCTGTTAATCAAGCTGATGAGATTGCCAAAACAATCTGGGATATCGTTCTTTTTGATGAAGCGGATTGCCTCTTTAGGCCTGAGAATAAAACTGTTATCACACTTAAAAAAGCCGTGGGAAACGCCTTTAAGGTGCTTTTAACACCAACGCCGATAACGCGCAGTATTATGGATATTTACGGACTGATACATTTTATTGACGAATCCATTTTGCCTGATGCTGATGAGTTTTATCAGCGGTATTATCGTAAGCCTGAAAACTATAAAGAGTTAACCTCATGGGTATCTCGTTTTGCATTCAGAACATTAAAAAATCAGGTTGCGGGATACGTGAACTTTACAAACCGTTTGCCGGTAGTGGTGAGTTATGATTTAAATGAAAACGAAAAAAAACTGTATGAACTGATTCAAAAATATCTTGAATTGCCTCAACGCGAGGCATATCCTGAGATGGATAGATGGCGGTTATCGCTTTTGTTCTATCATACAGTGTCTTCGTCTGCTGAAGCTTTAGCCGATATGCTGAATGCCCCTTTAAAACGTGTTGAGGGTGCAGAGCATGAGATTTTAAAGGCAATGCAAGCAACTGCTCGTGCTATACAGGGCAATTCAAAAACGTTGAAATTGATTGCAGTATTAAAGCCTGTTTTTGAACAATTAAAAAAGCAAAAAGAAAACCAAAAAGCGCTTGTGTTTGTGGAAAATCTAGCAACGTTTGAGATGTTATCGGACTCTTTAAAAACGGCCGGTTACAGTGTGTTGACATATAAAGAAGCTGATGCGCTTGAGCGGTTTAGAAATGATAAGACCATTCAGATATTACTCTGCAATGATGCTATGGCCAAGGGGTTAGACATTGAATTTTGTCCGGTTGTGGTTAATTATGATTTACTTTATAACGCTGTAGAAATGGAACAGCGCATTTGTCGTTGTCACCGCCAAGGTCAAGAATCGGATGTATTAGTTATTAATTTGATTAATCAAGAAAACCTAGCAGATGTGCGTGTTGTAGAATTATTACGCAAGCGTATTTTACAGTTTGATGGTATTTTTGGTATGTCGGATGCTATTATGGATCATTTTGATATACCCATTGAAAGTATTTTAAAAGAGCGGCGTTCTAAAAAAGAAATTCAACAAAGTTTTGAAGATAACAGAAAAGTTCATCGTCCCGAAAATGAAGCAGTTGTATCAGGGGCAGAAAACGTCTTGTTTACAACGTTTACTAAAGACATATCGGATAAACTTAAGGTAACGCCCCAATACATTGAAGAAAAAGCGGCTGAACTGGATAAAGATTTATGGAATTTAGCAGCCTATTATTTTGAAAAAGAGCATTCGGATGAATTTACAGTTGATGAGGCAAGTAAAACAATTACGTTAAAACCGGACCAGACGCCCCCGCATATGTTTTATTACAATACGGGAACACGAAATAAGCCTTACACGGCTCTTAAAAAATATGGTTCGGGAAAAGATGTGCCTCTTGCTTATCGTATAACGCCGGGAAGTGTGTTGATTAGAGGAATTCTGGACAAGGTTCCATTTCATGGGTCCGGTGAAATTTCTGTTGATGCTGAAATAGAAAATTGTAGCATTTCTTTTTATAATGTTGAAATAAAATCAAAAAATAATTTTCAACGGTATTATAATGTGTTATCGGGAAAAACTAAATCCGGTCTTATTTTGGATGATGCCGTTTGTCGAAAAATATTATCAATGCCGGTTAAAGAGTATAGCCATTCTGCTAAAGAGGAAATATATTGGCTGAATGCGTATAATTCTGATAACATTATACGCGATGATGAAGAGCCTGGTTTGCCAAATCTTTTAAAAGAAAGATATCTTAATGAAACGAAAACGCATCTAAATGAAGATATCATGCTTATTAATTTAAAAATGGCGGCTCAAAAAGCCAAACTTGGAAAAGAACTGTTTGTATTAAAAAATAAAGTCCAGCCCCTAAAAGAAGCTTTAAATAAAGGTATTAGCGATTCAATAGAAGAATTACGGGCTAAGAAACAATTAGCGCAACTGGAAAATGAAACGAAAAAGCGCGAAGAAGCTCTTTTCTTTGAGCAAATGCATCTTGAAGCTGACGCTGAAAAACAGATTGATGATCTTAAAGACGCTCGGAATTTAAAAGTTGAAATGCATCGATTGTTTCAAGTTCATGTGCAGGGGAAGAATTATTCTCCTCCTGTTCAAATCCATGAAAACGAACCTGAACAACGCAGTTTATTTTAAAAAATCCCCCTCCATGAAACGTGAGGGAGATTTCTTTATAAATTTATTTTACGGCATCTTTTAAAACTTTGCCTGGTTTAAATTTGGGTGTTTTGGAAGCTGGAATTTTAATTTCTTTTCCTGTCGCAGGGTTACGACCTGTCCGTGCGGCCCGTTTAACAGCTTCAAAAGTGCCGAAACCCGTCAATTGAACGGAATCCCCTTTTTTCAAAGCCTTTGTTATGACTTCAATAGAAGCGGCAATAACTTTAGCGGCATCTGATTTGGAAACACCTGCAGTTGAGGCGATTGCTTCAATGTATTCAGTTTTGTTCATTTTTTTACTCCTTTATATTGAATGTCCTGTGTCTCATAGATTTTTAAGAATTTTTTTTGGAAAGTCAAAGAAAATCCACAATTTTATCAATAAATATACGAAAATAGGTAATTTACTTAAATTTTTGTAAAAAAATATTTAATTTAGCAGTGAACAATTGACAAAGGAGGAATTTATTCCTTTATAACCAACGGAGTGGGATGCAAACTAAATAAGGTCATGAACCCAATAAGTTTGACTGTGATGTTGTTGCAGTGTTGAACGTCCGACCCGCTATTTTTAGGATTGCAGTTGAGATAATTTACATAATTCATCATAAACCACATTATTTCTATCAATTTGCCGAATGGTTTCAGGTGTATCTTTTTCATAATCTGCATAGATTGGTTCATAAATCAGGCAAAAATCACCGCTTGTATTTATCATGCAACCGCTTAATCCGATGAGAATCAGAAAGACCAGCCCGAGCCTTTTTAGCCATTTTAACCGCATTTAGTTCTCCTTTCATTTGTTGAGTTCGTACTTTATCTTTTCCCTTTTGAAAGCCTAATAAGTACACTATTATCAAGAAAACACATACAAGAATGTGTTTCGTTTTATTAAAGAAATTTAAGATTCCGGCCATTTTATTTTCTTCCTTTCCTTAATCCAATATCTCGTGCACCACTGACGCCCAGCATGATCCCTAAACCGGTTAAAAGATATTCCCAATCAACCACCGCAAAACCAAAATATGGGACAATGACGCAGTTGTGAAACAAGCCGTAACATAAAATCCACCCCATAAGGGGAATCCATTTTCTTTTCATCGCAATTGTATTCCTTTAATAAGGGTTTCGGTCGAATAAGGTTGTATGCCGTTTTCATGCCTAATAATGGCTTTTAAAAAAATAATAAGCGTTGCTTCGTCATTTAAATCAACTTCACTGTCCGGATAAATTCCTAATTGATGAGCAACGCTTTGGATATAAGCTTGTGTCTGATTTTCACAGGGAGGTGCATAGCGTGAGATAATTTTGCGTGGTGTATTAAGCCCATGTATTTTTTGATAATTTTTTAAAATTTTTGCCAGGGCGCGAATACCCCATTCAGGCGTTTCAAAAACACAAAAAACAGGGTCAATTGATTCCCCGCCTTTTTTCAACCCTTTCCATGGTTCTCCCCATTTAATATTGCCTGGATTATTATTGCGAATGCCTCTTGGTTTTTTATTTACGTTTTGCTCTATCATTGTGTATCTCCCATACTAAAGCCCTTAATTCATCAATTTTAGTTTCAACGCGCGCAATATTTTTTTGCGTTGCATATTCTTTTGCTACTTCAATTTTGAATTCGTTTAATTCTCGTTCAATAATTTTAATCTCCTTTCTTTGCTCGCCTAATTTATAAAAAAACCAGCCAAAGGCCGGTACGCAAATGATTTGTAAAAATTGAATCCAACTCATAAGAGGTTCCCTAAAATATTTTTAAAACAAAGATATTTTTGATTATCATTAAGTTACATGCACGCGCTTATCTTCAATAACGGCTTTGATTTCCACCTGGTTTGAACGCGGTTTGATACCGATAACCCGCGCGTACACACCCCAAGAGTCTTGTGACCCAAAAGAAAAATGTGTTCGTTCAATCGATGTACCGAATTCAATATTTATTCCAGGCGCTTGTTGTAAAATAATTTGATTGTTTAGCTTTCCTGGGATAACAGGATATGGGCCGGATATCCCCCCATTTTTATTTCTAAGAGCAATAAAGTGCGTTTTGTTTTCCTCAAAAATAACCGGTTCAGAAAGGGTTAACATATTATTTTCAGCTGCAAGAACTTCTCCACCTTGCCCCCATTTTGCCATGTCATGCGTAATGGCAATCAGGTCACCATAGCTCGGAATAAGTCCCTCCAACTCGGTGGTAAAAGTCACAATTCGCCGCCGATACCGGTTCGCTAACGCCATATAAGTGGCTTCACGCAGGGCTTGATCTTTGCTCGTACAACCGAATAATTCAACCGTTGCTGTTTTGTCTGAACTGGAACCTTCAAATGTACCCGTCACTTCAGCCGTTTTCCATGTTTGATTAGAAAAATATTGTACGCAAACGCTGTCAGCAGTGTCTTCAGAGGGCATAATATATTGGATGGAGAGCGAATTTTTCACGATATTCCTAGGACCAAAAAGGGCAACTGGGATTGTAAGAGGTTCATCGCGGACAAACCTGACAATCCCTCCTTGAATAAAAGGAACAGCTCTGCCAACTTTTGCAATACGTGTTAATGCTTCAAATACGGTCAGTTTAGAATCGAACACGGCATTAAATGTGTCTCCATGCGCACACCAAGTTCTGTCCAACCGATATAACGCTTCTAAATCGATAAACTTATCCGCTAACTGGGCTCCATACTTCGCTTTTAATACATCCGCTAATGCCCACGCAATTGAGTCGGTTACTATTGGAGCACTCCAACCGGTTGTTGGATTCCATACGGGAATTTTGCGTGTAACAATGCAATTAACCATGCGACTGGAACGTTGCGAAAGATTATTGGTCGCTCTCATTCGAATAGCTAAAAGGGTTAAATTGCTATAATCAGGTTGAGAGATAACGAATCCCCGCGCGGAACTCCAACGAATTTCATGTCCCGCGCGTGAGGATGTATCTTTATCATCAAGCCTTGTTGCACGTACTTCATATCTGCCCTCGGGTACATCATACATATAAGTACGATAAATACCGTTAAAATCATTGGATATTAGGGATTCGGTGCCTAATGCGAACCAATCTCCCATTGATTGCCCCATATCATTGATTTGACGAGCATCCACACGCCATAGAATGGTTTTAGTCCCCATAGAGCCATCATCATTTGCGTAATAACAGCCTCGTTGAAAAGCCATATCGATTTCAATCCGATTAATTCTACTTTCGGTTGGATTTAAAATAAAAGGGCCACAGATTGTACCTTTAGTTAATTCTTGACCAGTGATTTCTGGGGAAGTAACCGCATCATCTCGAAACAAAGTGTTTGTTTCGCCTGGTCTGATAATTTGGTAGGTTATTTCTTCAAAAGAACTAATGGGCGTATCTTCAATTCGAATATTTTCAATTTCAAATTCCCCTTGACCGATACAGTGTAGCTGATAAACATATTGTTCGTTATTGATGTAACCATAATGAGGTTGAGTAGCAAAATCCGGATAAATTAAATGTCTGCCGTAAATCACCGGAATAGGATTTCCTAAACGTGCTTCATTTCCTTGTGCTTGTAAAGAATAAGTCGGACTTTGACTTGCAAAAGAAGAAGTCATACCGTTAAGGGTCGGCTTAGGTGTGGGGACAAGGGCGTTTATTAATATGCCACCGCCTAGGGAAACTCCGGCAGCGGCTACACCTCCCCACACGGCGCTGTACGCGGCCCCAACGGCCCCTCCTGTGTAAACTGTAGCGACTAATAACGCGACAGTTAAAACGACATTTATAGGATTAGACGACTTTCCACCGCCACCTAGAGGAAGTGTGATAAAAGAGACAAAATCCCCATTTGAGAGGACATTTTTCCATTGTCCCCTTAATATCGCAACACCATTTACAAGGCAGATTGTGGGTAAATTTAGATTGATGTTTTGGTTTTTGATAATTTCCCAAATTGTTGTCTTGTCAATATCTAAATGACAAATTTTCCTTTCGTTTTGTGGATTAAAGGGATTAGTTATATGAGTTATGTAAATCACTATCCTATTTCCTTATAAAAAAAACCGCC
>ULOI01009776.1_pt1 | contig 14619 bp, 13 predicted proteins | sample 1952231 | NCBI WGS metagenome assembly ULOI01 (sample SAMEA4835593, study PRJEB28245) | human gut metagenome | biome: gut microbiome; material: fecal sample | place: Denmark | collected 2008
GAACGCCATTCAAGCTGTCTTGCGCCGCAGCTTTGGATTTGATAACATAATCTTGCAATGCCGCCAAAGAGCGTACATATGCATTCATTTGCACGCGCGTTGTTTTGGCATCATTCAACGTTTTTTGTGCCGCCGCCAATGCTTTATTGATTTTGGCATAATCGGGCGTATCCGTCATGACGGCATCAATTGAAGGTACACCCAAAGGTTTGTCTTTAACATTTTTGTCAGCGCTTTGGCTGTTGGTGGCAGTTGCCGCTTTGGGCTGCGGCATCTCTTTGGTTTGAGCCGGCACAGCCGTTATAACGAACCAACATAATATAAAAGCCAAACAAGGTATTAATACTTTCTTCATAAACTTCTCCGGTACTTTTGATTATCGCTTTAATCCTATATAGGGTATCCGTGCGGATGACAAAAGGGGATTGAGCCTATAAAAAAATTAAAATTTGTGTGCAGCCATCAGATTTTACACGCTATCAAATTTGACAAGGGTGTTTTGATTGCTTATTTGATTAAAGGGAATTTTGTTATCCGTAGATGGATTTACGGATTTTTATTCAACAGGGGGAAAAAATGAATTCGAAAATCGTGCCGTATTATTTGGCGTTAATTGCTTCGGGCCTTTTGTTCGGGCTGTTGGTATTCGGCGGAAAAATGATGAACAAATACGGCTTTTCAATGATTGAAGTTTTGATTATCCCAAATTTAATCGGCATGTTTGTTTTGCTTTTGACCACACGCCCTCAATATACCGCCTTTTTCAAAGCGCCGATACTTATCGGCATAGCCTATTTTATTGCGGTCGTCATGATTCAAATCGGACAATTCATCCCGTTATTTTTAGGATTGTCCGTATCTTTAACCGTGTTTTTAATTTACACGCAACCATTGTGGACAACCCTTTATACTTTATACAAAGGCGCTAAATTCAGCTATGAAGACACGATTTTAATTTTGCTGACATTCGTGGGATTAATCTTATTGATTGCGCCGTGGCATGCCATCCATTTTTCGGCAGCCGGATTTATTTTGGCCTTGTTGGGCGGGATTGCGATGTCGGCTTGGATTATTTTAAATAATGCTTATTATTCAAAAAATTTAAAACCCATCACGGTTACGTTTTTTACAAACTTATACCAATCCATACCGTTTATTTTGATGATTCCCGTTTTTCGGTTGTTGTTCGGCGATAACGAAAATATTATGGGATTTAATTTGAACCAAAGCTGGATTGTTTGGCTGTTTGTCATTGCCTATACGTTATTGGTTTTCATCGGCGCCGACTTTTTATTTTACAAAGCTGCCAAAAAAATCAGGCCACTGGTTTTGGGCTTGGTGTTGTTATTGGAACCCGTCACGGCGGCCGTGTTGGATGCCGTGTTTTTGGATACGCGCCTGACATGGAACGAATTGTTCGGAGGTGCTTTGATTTTGTGCGCCAACGCTTATTTTATCATCCATTCAAACCGCAAAGGTCGCGCCGGTCAAACCCAAGCCGCCCGCATTTCGCACATGCCGCGTACGGCCGCGCCGAAATAAAAAGTTTGAAATAATTTTCAATTAAGGGCAAAATAATATTCTCTGATTTGTTTTAAAGGTTGAACATGGTTTCAAAAATTTTGCCGTCATATGTTGCGCTTATTTGTTCCGCTTTGTTGTACGGATTTACGGTTTTTGGCGCCAAAATAATGAGCCTGAACGGTTTTTCCCTGATTGAAATTTTAATCATCCCGAACTTGATTGTCGTTTTGGCGTTGGCGATATTTGTCCGTCCCGAATTTAAAAAATTTTACGGCGTCCCACTGGGTATCAGCCTGCTTTACTTCCTAGCCATCGTGGTATGTCAAATCGGGCAATTTACGCCGATTTTTTTGGGCTTGTCCGTTTCGATGACTGTATTTTTGCTGTATTCGCAACCGTTGTGGACAACCCTTATCAGTATCATTTTAGGTACGCGCTTTACCCATAAAGATGCCGTTTTGATTGTGATTACCTTTACCGGATTGGTCTTTTTGTTGGCGCCATGGAAAGAGTTTTCCTTTTCTGTATGGGGTTTCGTGCTGGCCTTATTGGGCGGCATTTCGTTATCCTTGTGGATTGTCATCAGCAGCCGATACTACGTTAAACAACATTTGAAACCGACATCCATTACTTTTTTTACAAATATTTACCAAAGCGTTCCATTTATGTTGGCGTTGCCACTGTTTCAAATTTTCGGTGCCCCTAAATCGCTGTCCGCCTTTTCAATAAACCACGCCAGTGCGCAATGGGTTTTTGTCTTTATCTACAGCCTGTTAGTGTTTGTCGGGGCGCAAATTTTATTTTACAAAGCCGCTAAAAAAATCAACGCCATCCACTTGGGGCTGGTATTGCTGTTGGAACCTCTTGTCGCACTGATGTTGGACACTTTTTTCTTGGGTACGCCACTGACGGCGCATATATTATTTGGCGGGGCTCTGATTATGGCTGCTAACGCCTATCTAATCATACAATCAGCACAGAAGGAGATTAAAGAATGACCCCTCAAAACATCATGGAACGTTTGTTGGAATTCGCACGCGATGCCGGGCAAAGAGCGATGAATTATCAATATAAATTGCAAGCGCAAACGAATTATTTAAAAAATTGTGCCGAAGTGCGCACCGTCGTGACAAAAGCCGATTTAGAAATCAGCCGCCAATTCAGCTCCTTTGTCGAATCGCAATTTGCCGAATTAAACCCCCTGATTGTCGATGAAGAATCTGTTTCGGCTTTGGGCCATAAACCGTTCGAAAAAATAAACAACGCCGAATACGTTTTCATCATCGACCCGATTGACGGCACATTGACATATGCCAACCAAATGGCCCTTTACGGCATCTCGGTCGGTGTTTATCAAAACGGCAAACCGTTGGTCGGCTTTTTATATGCACCGGCATTAAATTTATTGGTTTATGCGGATGATAAAGACACCTATCAAGTGGCTTTTCCCTTTACCGACCGGCAAATAAAAACAAAATTGATGCCGCCGGGCGATGCCCCGTGCGCCAGCCCCGTTTTCTTTATTTCGCCGAAAATCGTTACGATGAATGACAAATGGCCCGATTCGCAACTGGTCGCAATGGGCTTTTATTCGTCCGTCGTCCATTATGCCTATATCGCAACTTTAAATGCCAGAGCGGCCATGTTTAACTTTTGCCTGTGGGATATAGCGGGCGCTTACGTGATTTTCGACCGTTTGGGCATTGAGGTGCGCAGCTTGACAAACGGTACCTTATACGCGCCTTTTGATACACTGTTGTATGACGCGCAATTAAAAGTCAAAGATACCTATTTGGTTTCTCACCCGAAAGATTATGATTTGTTTAAAGATATATTGGTTCTGCGCGGCATATAAAAAGTAATTTTGATTTTGCGCAGTGAAAAAAAAAGTTTTGGTTTTACGTGTCGCATTGACGCGTCCGTAAGACTTTGCATAAGAATATCCAAGAAACAAGCAGCGTACACGTATTGCCCATAAGGTTTCGGATAAAGCCCTCTAAAGCCAACCGGTACATAAATATTCCCTCATGTTTTGTATAAAAAACTTAAATAAGGCCGCCGCTTTATCTGCACATTTGACAATTGCAAATCCCTTTTCATTTGTTCAGATAAAAAATACATGCTTTGCCCTCGACATAATCAATTTCTGATGTGCAAAATACACTAACGGATAAGTGCACCATATATAATTAATGATATATTCAAATTGTGATGCGTCAAACATAACAACCGATATATGTGTCATATAAAATCATTGGGCATAGATTCACAAAACAACAACGCGTCAATCAAGTCGGATGTAATCACCCTATATAACGCCAGATAAAGCAATCGGGCTTATTTTTTATATAAAAAAGCCCGATTTACAGACACGAAAAAACAAGTTTGTCCGCACTTAAAAATAACAGCCACGTTTCCCCGAAATAAGCAATAACATTGGCCGCCGGTGCGAACAAAAAGGAAGATTTGGGATGAAGCTTGCAATGCTATAGCACTAAAACGCATGGCGTTTTCACAGATGGCCTCAAATTGCCTGGCACCCTTAAAATCTTCCCGATTGACACACTGCCCGTGTCATTTATCTTTGCGGGCTTTTTTTGGCTTCGGCGCCAACGTGCTTAGTACCGCCGAAGTGGATTCTTCGGGCGCTGCCATTTGGTTTAAGTTTCTTGTCGCCCACATAATCGCCGCCATCGTAACCAACAAGATAATCGTGCCGCTTAACAAAGCATATTGCGCTTCGGATAACATCATATATAAAACACCATACAACAAAGCCATTAAAACGGCACTGATAATCGCGGCAGAGCGGCTAGACAGCGCACTGTAAACATATAACGCAATCATGGCCAAAACGGTTGCGGATGCAAGCGCGTACGAAACTCCGAACGGCAAGTATTCCGAAACGGACAAGACCGTCAAAAAGAATAACGAAATCGCCAAACCGATAACGCCGTACTGGACAAAATGCATTTGGCGTTTTAAGGATAACTCAAATAAGAACATCATCACAAATGTCAACATAATAAACATAATGCCATATTTCGACAACCGTTCGACTTGCTTATGAACGGGCATGTCTTCGTATAATTGAACGGCCGCCAATTTATTTTGCAATAAATGCGCATGCGAATTTACATAAGAAGCTTGCGGATAATCGCGCGCGATATAGGGAATATTCCAAACGGCCTTAAACCCGTCGTTTGATATTTGAGGTTCATCGGGGCGGAAAGTACCCGTAAAAATCGGGTGCGGCCAAGACGAAGAAACTTCAAACACATTTTTTTGCCCCAACGGCGCCAAAGAAATCGAATTGCTGCCGTTGAAACGAAAGCTTAAATCAAACGATTTATTTAAATCCCCATCAGACACACAAACAGCCGCCGAAATGCCCTCAATCCCATTTAACATAGAACCGGGTAACAATTTCAATTCGCGTGAATCAAACACCATTTGCGGATTGCCGCGTATCAACGACGGGTCAACACCTATGCTTAAAACCGCTTTGTCCCACAACAAACGCGTGCCGGGTTTTAAAAACGACAAATCCGGTTTGGAAAAACTGCCGGTTATTTTGATGTCTGTCGTATGCACCAGCACATCAAAAATGCCGCGATGGCGCATTTCGGGGCGAATATTGGCGGCAATATGCAAATTTTCGGGCAAAATCATAACCGATTCGGACGTAGTTTCACGCAAATCCTTTTCAACAAGCCCCGGCAAGCTGTAATAAGTCGGCTGCCCCGTCCGTTCGGTCGGGACAATCAAAACGGGGGCGATAATTTTTTGGGAACCGCCCCAATCTTTGGCTATTTCATTGACCGCACCGTTAAACATACCGACACGCGATTCGATAACGCCGTCAACCATCCCAAGCGGAATCGTCAACATCATAATTAAAAAACAAATAATGACAATCCGCGCGCCGATACCGGATTTTAACAGCTGAAAATTGTTGTGCATTTGAAGGTTGCCATTTTGCGCAGAACGCGCATACCCTTTCGGGGGAACAGAATTCATTTTTATCTCCTTTTTAATTGCGATGTTGAGGTTATAATATAATATGAAATAATAGACAATATGCCTATTGCAAAATCAGTATAAATAAAAATATTGTTCAATTCAACTTATTTTTCAAATTTTTTTATTCTTGGCGGCGGGCAAAATGTGTGATATACTGTAAATACTTGATTCAATATAATTATGAAAGGATTGAATATGAGCCAGACAGCCTATTTAAATATCCCCGCTTATCTTGGAAAGATGGAATACGCATACGCCGACAAAAAATCCGGGGCGAAAGACATCATCCTGCGGTCACTCATTACGCCGGATTTAAAAATTCCATCCGAAGAAGTGATGAATCACCAATCATTTTATATGTTGATGGGACAAACTTTGGAACACGATTCGGCGCACAGCATTTCTTTTTATCCGCAAAACGCAACCGAAGAAGAACAAAAAAACTTTCCCGTTTTATATGCAGGGCTGATGACGCAAAAAGATGCGGACGGCGCCGTTCACTTTAAAAGCCGACTCGGCGATTTTGAAGGCGCATTGCGCCCGCAAGATATTTTATTCGATTTTAAAACGGGAAAATTGGTTGACGGAACAACCGGCGAATTTGATACTTCGCGCACCTGTTTGGAACGCATGTTTGATTTTAAAAGATATGCTTCTAAAGACAATCCGCCGCAAAAAACGATACTTACCGTTGAAACGCCCGTACGTGAAACGCCTCAGGAAACTTATTATCCGACTCGTGCCGAGGTTAATGCCGCCAACTTGAAAAACAAAAATTGGGAATACGGCGGCCGTTAAACCGGTGCCGATGGCGGTTTTAAAAGGTTTTTCCATGATTAATTTTTGACAAGCCGCATAACAGCACGGTTATTATAACCAAATAATTTAAAACCCCTTTGTGAATATAAGAAGGGGTTTTAAAAAACTTAACGTCATTTGCGTTTTTTGATAAACACAAAAAAAACGGATTAGCCCATTGCTTTAACGGCGGCAGCCAATCTTGAAATTTTGCGAGCGGCAGAGTTTTTGTGAATCGTCCCACGATTGGCCGCACGAGCCATCAAAGATTCGCTGGATTTAAAAGCGGCCATAGCTGCTTCTTTATTGCCTTCGGCAATTGCCTTTCTTGTTTTTTTAACTTCTGTTCTGACAGCATTCAAACGGTTCGAGTTAATGACAGCTCTTTTATTATTGCGTTTGACACGTGTCTTTGCCGATTTTAAATTGGCCATGTTTGATCCTCTATATCTAAAAATTAATTAAACTAAGACCTGTTTTATATGCCATAAAAAGTTAAAAGTCAAGCACTTTTTATTGTTTCAAGCCTTAAAATACCCATTACTTCATACGGTCTTTATCCGAAAAAATGGCACCCGCAGACGGGTTGGAGGCGCCTCGTTTATCGGTGCCACCTTGTTTGGCTTGACCCTCTTGGACGGCTTCTTGGCGTTTTTTAACGGCAACTTGCCCCGGCAAAACGTCGGATTTAAATTTAATGCCCAACATCGCGTCAATTTCAGCATTAATTTTTTCAAGTTCGATTTGCTTTTCTTCCAACAAACGTTCTTGTTCGGACAAAACGGCTTGTTTTTTAGCCGTCATTTCGGGAATCATGTCTTGGATGGAAGCCGTTGCCAATTGGACATCTTCGGCAGACATGAATTGTTCCAACATCAATGCCAACTGTTCAGCCTCTTTATGCCCGTTGAGGGCTGCAATATACGCCCATTTATAAGCCACCAAATCATTTTGCGGCAACACAATGCCTTTATTGTATAACTGGGCCAAGCGGTATTGCGCCTCCACATGCCCTTGCAAAGCGGCCGAAATCAAACAATACCCTGCGTTAATGCGGCTGGGGCCCTGTTCAACCAAAAAGGCTTCGCCTTGTTCAAACAATTCGTCGGGAGTCGGCATAAACACGCCCCCGCGCGATTCGTCAAATTGCCCGTCACATTGCGCGGGAATAACCGCTTCGCGCCCGTCTTCGTCATATGACCAAAACGCGCCTTGAGCCGATGCATTTTGAGCTCCGACAAAAACCGAAAATGAAACCACAGTGGCAAGCAATAATCTTTTCATATGCTGATGTCCTTTTGAAAGATATAAATCCTTTGTTTATCATAAAACGTTTTATCCGATATGGCAAGTATAAAATACGCGCTTTTGCCACAGGATTTTTATTATCCGAATCTTAACAGGCAATGATTAGGGCATACAAAGTTATGTTGCCAAAGAAAAATACCGTATAAACGTTGCAACAAACATAGGATGTATAAAAGAAAGGAAAAAATGATATTTTTATCTATTTTTCAATTATCAAATAATACCGAAAACATAAGGACACTATTTTTTCATCCACCAACTCATAAAATTGACGCCTTTCATCGGCTGGACTTTCGGCATGCCGAATTTGTCCCAATAAACGACGCGATGAACCGGCGTATGCCAATGCGGAATAACTAAATACTGCCACAATAATGCCCTGTCTAATGCATGCACAGCCGTCAATAAATCTTCGTTGGAATCGGCAGTAATGACCTTTTCAATCAAGGCATCCACAGCCGGATTTTTTAAGCCCGCATAGTTGCTTGACCCTTGCGAATCGGCAGCCGCCGACCCCCAAAAATACCGTTGTTCATTCCCAGGCGACAACGATTGCCCCCACACTGCCACAATCATATCGTAATCAAAATTATCCATGCGGTTTTTATATTGGATAACGTCCACAACATTGACTTTCGCACGAATGCCCAACCGTTTGAGTTGCCCGATAAACGGCAACGCAATCCGTTCCCATGCCGATGCCGAAGCCGCATCAATCAATATTTCAAATTCAAACGGTTCCCCCTTTTCATTTCTTAAAACGCCGTCTCGGTGGACACGCCAACCAGCACTGCCCAACAAAGCCAGCGCTTTGGCATAATTGGCGCGCATGTTTTGAGTATCGGGCAGGTTAAATTCTTGCGTAAAAACTTGCGGCGGCAATTGGTTTTTCAAAGGCATCAATAATTTTAATTCTTGTTTTGTCGGTTTGGGGGGCGCTTTAAGGGCGGAATTGTCAAAATAGCTGGTCGTACGGTTATACAACCCGTGAAATAAATTGGCGTTCGTCCAATTAAAATCAAACACGTAATTTAACGCTTCGCGCACTTTGGCATCGGCAAAAATCGGACGGCGCAAATTAAAAACGAATCCTTGCATGCCGCTGGGCAATTCATGTTTAAATTCCGCCCGTTTCATCCGCCCGTCACGCACGGCATCTTCTTTTGCGAATGCTGCCCATTTCTTGGCTTCGTTTTCAAAACGGATGTCGATGTCGCCCGCCTTAAAAGCTTCGGTTGCCACCGTTGCATCGCGATAATAATCATATTTGATGACATCAAAATTATATAATCCGCGGTTGACGTTTAAATCCTTGGCCCAATAATTTTTATCGCGTTCGTACGTTATCGACCGCCCCGATTCAAACGTTTTGATTTTATAAGGGCCACTTGAAAGCGGCGGCGTTAAAATCGTTTTTGAAAAATCTTTGCCCAACCAAAAATTTTTGCTCAATATCGGCAACTCGCCCAAAATCAATGGCAATTCGCGATTCGAAATATTTTTTTTGAATTGAAACACAACGCGCGAATCGCTTGTTTTTTTTACCGTTTCAACATCGTTATAATAATACCGGTAAGTCGGCAAACCCTTATCGCGCAACGTTTCAAACGAAAAAATAACATCGTCGGCCGTGATGGGAGTCCCATCGGAAAATTTCGCCGCGGGGTTAATGTGAAACGCAACCCAAGACCGATCGTGCGGCATTTCGATTTTATCGGCCACCAAACCGTATAACGTAAACGGTTCATCCAAACTTTGCACCATTAAAGTATCATACGTTAACCCGATGCCGCCCGCAGCAATGCCGTTGAGCGCAAACGGATTGAACGTGTCAAACGTGCCGATGGCGCCTTGGCGCAACGTGCCGCCTTTGGGAGCGTCAGGATTCACATAATCAAAAGCGGCGAACCCTTGTTTATATTTCGGTTCCCCATGCATCGCGGCGGCATGAGCGGGTTTGGCCGTCTGCGCCGACACGGGCACGCTTAAAAAAACACTTTGGCAAAACATTAAACCCGCGCAAACACAACCTAAAAAAATTATCCGATATAGGATTTGCAAAACCGTCCCCCTTTTCCCAAATTTGAAAGAATTTCATACCCGATAGTGCCGGCATGTGCGGCCATGTCATCGGCCGTATATACATCATCCAAAACGGCGGCGTAATCACCCTCTTGCACAGTGTTAATCCCACTGACATCGCACATAATATTATCCATTGAAACACGCCCGATAATCGGGGCATTTTGCCCGTTGATACGTACACATCCCGTGTTGCTTAACGAGCGGGGCAACCCGTCCCCGTACCCGATTGAAACGGTAGCAATTTTCATGTCCTTTTGCGCTTGGTAAGTGGCACCGTAACCCACGTAATCGCCCGCCTTTAAATCGGCAACCCTTAAAATCGGCGCCGAAATGTACAGGACTGCTTTTAAAGTTATTCCCTGTTGCCCACCTGTATTTTTCGGGGATGTTTTTTGCCCTTGCCCTACAGGCGACAATGAAGCAGGATGAAACGGATTTAACCCATATAAACCCGCACCGAACCGCACCATGTCAAAATGGTACGCTTTTCCCAAAAAAGCACCATCCGTCGCGGACAAAGTCGCGGGTGTATCGGGGAAAAAAGTTTTAACCGCCTCAAATGCGCGCCGTTGGCGTTCGTTCATCAAATGGGCGGGTTCATCCGCACATGCCAAATGTGACAACACATACGAAAAAGATTTTTTTTGCCCGTTTGTCAACGCCGCTACTTGAGATAAATTAAGCCCCAACCGATTCAAACCCGTTTCGATTTGTATAATCGGACGGATATCGGGCGTGGCATTTTGCTGCCAAAACCGTAATTGCCCCGCCGTTGATATGACGGGTGTTAAATGTGCCGTTTTAAATATATCGACACTGTCCGCACCGCACCCTTGCAACACATAAATATCGCTGTTCTTAACATGCGGGCGGATTTGCGCGCCCTCTAAGGCATGGGCGACAAAAAAATGGCGGCACCCCTCATGATACAAACGCTGCGCCACAAACACAGCTCCCAAACCATACGCATCATTTTTAACAACACCAGCCGCCACCGATGATGGCGCCATTTTTTTCAAAGCGCGATAATTATCCGCCAAATGGTTTAAATCAATGTGCATTTTCGGCCCGGTGTAAATCATTATTTGTCTTTTTCCACAAATGAAATTTCCACGTCGTCCGGCAAAGATACGGACGCATATTTTTTAATGGGTTCGTCTTTGGGAATTGACAAGGCGGTCTTTTGTTTCGGCATATTTGCGCGCCGCCCTAACAAAGCGTCGTCCAACCGCTCTAAGCGTGCCAAAATATGGCGAAAGACTTCCAATTGGCGATTGAGCATAACCCAAGAAAAAATAATAAACCCGACGGCCAACGCCCACAACAGCGCCGCTAATACGCCAATCGACCATAAAACAAAAGCTGACATTTTATTTCCCTTTTATGAAATGTGGTTTTCTGTACTGGACAAACGCCATTATACTGTGTATAATTTCAAAAATCAAAACAAAAGGAAAATGTGATGCAATATTTAGACTTTGAAAACAAAATACTGGAAATTGACGCCCGCATTGAAGAAGTACAAATGACAAAAGCTTCCGATTCGGCGGCGTTGGCCAAAGAGTTGGAACGGCTGGTCGAAAAAAAACAAAAAAATTTGGAATCGATTTACAAAAATTTAACGCCGTGGCAAAAATGCGCCGTTGCGCGCCATGAAAACCGCCCGCACACGTTGGAATATATCAACACGATTTTTACCGACTTTTCGATTTTGTGCGGCGACCGTTCTTTTGCCGAAGACAAAGCCATCGTCGGCGGGTTCGCGAAATTGGACGGGAAAACGGTTATGGTCATCGGCCATGAAAAAGGGCACGACACCGAAACGCGTTTGGCGCATAATTTCGGGTCGGCAAAACCCGAAGGTTACCGCAAAGTTATCCGCTTGATTCACTTAGCCGAACAATTCGGCATTCCCGTTATTACGTTGGTCGATACGGCCGGCGCTTTTCCAGGGGCCGAAGGCGAAGAACGCGGCGCTGCGCAAGCGATTGCCGCTTCCACCGAAGCGTGTTTGGATGCGACCGTCCCCGTGATTTCGGTCATTATCGGCGAAGGCGGTTCGGGTGGTGCGATTGCGATGGCGGCGGGCAATAAAGTCATGATGCTTGAAAATTCGATTTATTCGGTTATTTCGCCCGAAGGGTGTGCATCGATTTTATGGAAAGACCACAAATATGCCCCGAAAGCAGCCGAAATTTTAAAATTGACGGCTCAGGATTTATACAATTTCGGCGTCATTGACGAAATTATTCCCGAACCTGTCGGGGGCGCCCACCGTTTCCCCGAAGATGCGATGATGAATGTTAAAGAATCACTTAAAAAAGCGTTAAAAGAATTGGACGGCAAATCGGGCGACGAACTTAAACGCACGCGTCACGACAAATTTTTGGAAATGACTCGTTTGGGCGCATAAAATTGCGGAGCAACATATCCGTTTTTTATGAGCATTTGATAGAACGATTCTTTTTATTCTTAAAAGGGATTTATTTTTAAAAAATAATTTTTCTTGGACATATCATCCGATGAAAAATATGTAAAATCAAACTTTTCTTGCAGAATTAAACATTTGTCTATTTTTTTGTTGACAAGCTGGTCCGAATCGGTTATGATGCCTTTATCTGCCAACTTTTATAATATTTTTTAAGGGAGTCCATCAAATATGTCTGAAATCAACATCCACGAATATCTTAAACGCAAATTGGATTTCGAATCAAAATTGGTCGGTGCGGATATGGAACAAGCTTGGATAAATTTTCATACAGTCATGAAAATTTTGAAAAATTCCAAATTGGACAAACAACGCATTACGGCATTTTCACTTTTAAGCGCTTCTTTTAAAGAAAAGAAAGTGCCAGGATTTAGCGGCTTTAATTTGGCAAGACAACGCTATTTGATTGAGGTCTCAATGCAAACGGTCGAATATTATCAAGCACAAAAAAGAAAAACCGCCAGCCAAACCCCAAAAATCACAGGCTGTTGGGCAATGGTTAAAACACGTTAAAAAATTAATTTCAACCATAAATAACACTGATAAAGGAGGTGACCCATGACGAGAGAAATCAACAGACCGCAATTAACCGATATTGAAAAATTGCCATTGTTTTTCCAAGACTTATACGAAAAATGGAATTATGAAAAGGGTCATGATTTAACACCCCGGCAGGTTACCGACATTATCGCCGAGTTAAAATTAGCCTCAGAAATGGCCGATTACTCTTTGGCACGAAACATACCGATTGGCCGTGTGTTTAATCAAGTAAGCAAACACCCCGATTTATTCCCTTCGGCGGCGTTTGTTTCACCGCGTGGGCGCGCAACGGCTTATTTTAAAGCAGAAAATTACATTAACGCCGTATCGGCAAAACCCGTTCAACCGGTTCGAAAAGTTCCGGTTCGTGTTGCCCTTATTCTTGCAAAAGCGGCGGGATTTTTTCGCGGATAAAGTGGTCAAATTACAAACAAATGCCCCCGGAATGAAACAACGTTTAGATAACCGGCGACAATTTGGATAAAGGGTGCAACAAGCATTTTAAAACCTCTTCATATTTTTAAACCCCTCCAAGCGAAGGGGTTTTTTAGGTTTTAAAAACGTTTTTCATACAAATATTTGACGCATCCGTAAAAGGGATTATAACATTTCCCCTTTAAAAGCGTAACAAATCAAACATCTCGGCGGACAAAGTGACTTTGCGCCATGATAAAATGTACCTTTAAAAGGATGGCAAATAAAACATTCCGGCGGATGAATGATATTTTCATGACCCTATTTTCTTTTTAAAAAGACAATGAATCAAAAGGTAACAGGTTCAGTTTTTGTGAACTGTTTTTCTATTTTCCCTTTAAAAACGACGGCAAATCAAAGCGGTCATCCATAATCGTCGGAATTTCTTTGGGCTTCGTTTTTTTGTCTTTAGTCTTGCCCATCAACCCCGGCACCAAATCAAACAAACTGCCACGCGCCGCCTTGACATTCGCATCGGCCTTTTTAACGTCGACATTGACGGGTTCTTGAATTTCGGGAACCTCATCCACAGGCACCGCCGCGGGAATTTCGGGAATTTCTTCATCAAACAACGGCGGTTCGGGTACCGTATGGGTTTGTGAAACCTCCACCGCAATATCGACAAACGACGGCGGCGGCGGCGTTGCAAAATCTTGCGCCGGCAATTCTGTTTGGGTAATCGTAACCGTTGTTGTTTCAATCAATTCGGGTTGTTCCGTTAAAGTTTCAGGTTCTTCGGCAACCGGTTCGATTTCGGGAACAAACGGCACAGGCACAACCGTTTCTTGGGCGGACGGTTTCGGGCGTTCCGGCGCGGGTGCCATCGGCTCTTCCCCGTCCTTTAAAATACCCGTTGCAACTAACGAAACGCGGATTTTACCTTCCAGTTCATCATTAGTGGTCGTACCGAAAATAATATTGGCATCTTGCGATAATTCGGACGTAATGCGTTCGGTTGCCAAATCGACTTCGCTTAACGTCAAATCCGACCCGCCCGAAATGTTGATTAAAATGCTGCGCGCCCCTTTAATCGTGCCTTCTTCCAACAAAGGATTCGAAATGGCTTTTTCCGCCGCGACATAAGCGCGGTTTTCGCCCGATGCTTCGCCCGTACCCATCATCGCGCGGCCCATTTGGGCAATCACCGTTTTGACATCGGCAAAATCCAAATTAATCAACCCCGGATTCATCACCAAATCGGTAATTGAACGCACGCCTTGGCATAACACATCGTCGGCAATTTTAAACGCTTCGGCAAACGTTGTCGAATCGGCAACAATGCGGAACAAATTTTGATTCGGAATCACAATCAACGTGTCCACGACTTTTTGCAATTCTTCAATGCCGTTTTCGGCCGTGCGCATGCGCTTGCCGCCTTC
>ULOI01007577.1_pt1 | contig 14499 bp, 15 predicted proteins | sample 1952231 | NCBI WGS metagenome assembly ULOI01 (sample SAMEA4835593, study PRJEB28245) | human gut metagenome | biome: gut microbiome; material: fecal sample | place: Denmark | collected 2008
ACACTTTTAACTCACGGATTTTTTCAAGTCCTGAAGTAAACTCTTTACCTACGTATTTTAAACGTTTGTCAGAAAAAGTAAACGGATTTCCGTCATTAGGTGACTTAAAATAGCCACGTGATGCTGAACCATATTCACCGCTGACTTGATTAGAATTACCGTTCCAATCCATATTTACCGGTTCTAATTGACCACCTGTTCTGCCAACCATATTTACGCCGCCACTGCCGTCAAAATCTCTGTCATCAACCCAAGGCATAGACGTTATTATACCGCCTTTTACAATCAGTGCACCGTTAATTACAACAGTGGTAGGAGCTACCGTACGACCGCCTGACATAACATAATTCCAACCTGTGCCGTTATGAATTTCTAATGGAGCTGCACCGTCATTATAAGCTGATCTGCCGCCTATAAACACTCTTTCAACTCCGTCAGACCCCCAGCTGTCACCGCTTTTGGGTCCTGCATCAGTACCTATACATATCTTATTATTTCCTGTAACATATCGACAGGCATTATTACCTATTGCAATATTGTTAGCACCTCTAGCCATTGCATAATTGCCGATTGCCACTGTTGCACTGTTTGTTGCTAAAGAACCATCACCTATGGCTATGGCTTTCTCACCCGTTGCACCGGTTGTTGATGTGCCTGCTGCACTGCCGATTGCAATTGAACTTTCTCCGCTTGCAGTAACTCCGTTACCTATGGCAATTGCATCTGTATCTGTTGTTGTTGCTCCACGACCTATGGCAACTGATGTTGAACCGGATGCGGTTGCCTCATTTCCATAAGCAGAACTGCTTTCTCCGCTTGCATGTGCGCCATTACCAAAAGCTGATGATGAACCGCCCTCTGCCAATGACTGCTCGCCATAAGCGGAACTGTAGTTTCCGCTTGCTTTTGACTGATAACCGTATGCGCTGCTCCATGTTCCGCTCGCTTTTGCCTCATAACCTAAAGCTGAAGACTTTGAGCCCGAAGCTTCTGATTTTGAACCTACTGCTGTATTATTCGTTCCAGCACTACTATTATAACCGATTGATACTGCAGAATCCCCGCTAGCAGCAGACATATAACCAATAGCGGTTGCATCATCGCCTGTTGCTTTTGAACTGCTGCCTAGTGCAGTTGAATAGTCCTTTGAAGCTTCTGAATTGTATCCCAGAGAAGTTGCTCCACCGCCGACAGATTTTGAACTATTACCTAAGGCTGTTGAATCAGTGCCGCTTGCACGGGAACTTCGCCCCAGGGAAACTGAATAATCTCCGGAGCCGTCAGAAAAATATCCGATTGATACGGATTCATCTCCCAAACTTGAGCCGGCTGTCATGCTGCCCAACATGATACTGTTATTTAAAAGACGTAATATACCCTGATTTGTGCCGTTATGTTTGAAAGAGATTTGACTGGGACGGGAGGAGGAGGAATTGATGATTAACTTCGCTGTTTCATCTGTATCAGTAAATTCCCGCTGACCAATCATTGCGGTCTGGCTATCTCCTAAACCATAGTATGCATCAGACAAATTGCCCTCAGAATATTTCCAAGGGGATGACTGTTCGGTCTTGTTTCTCGTTGTCATTACAGGTGCCATGGCTGCCAATACAATACTCAAAATGAGCATTACAACCATCATTTCAGCTAACGTAAATCCTGCTGTATCTTTTCCCGGAAAACGCTCAAGGAGTGCTTTTAGAGTGCCCCCCCCCCGAAATTATAAGCAGCTAAATCTTTTTTACTTCTTGACATTCTTTCACTCCTGATTAATTACTTACTTTTTCATTATAAAGCCTTTTTCTACTTTTTCAAGAGATGTTTAACGTCACTTAAACCTCATTAAACGTTTTAAAATGGGTTTTACAAACTTCATGCAGTCTTTCTTTTCCGTATTTTTTAATAAATTCCGCAGCAGCATCTTTTACAAGTCCCGAACATCCTTTCGGGAACTTAACACCGTAAGTTTCTTCCATAGCCTGCATTTTTTGAACAAATGTAGCACGTGCCAGAACCGATGCAGCAGCAACGGCAATATCACTTTCCGCCTTACACATTTGTTCAAGTCTTATGCTTCTTCCGTTTTTCATCAGGGCAGATTTAATCAAACTTTCATCTCCGAATTTGTCAGACAATGCATATTCACAGTTACTGCTGTTTAAAATGTTTTCAATTGCACGTGCATGCCCCCATGCAAGAAGCTTATTTAAATTCCTTATATTTCCGTAAAGTTCGTTATACTTTGAATTTGAAATAGCAATAATCGAATGCGGAGCATGTTTTTTAATCTCAACTGCCATAGAAAGCATTTTTTTATCAGACAACTTTTTGCTGTCTTTAATTCCCAAATCAAGAAAGAATTGAGCAGATTTTTCATCTGCAAGAACGCCCGCTATAACAAGCGGTCCGAAAAAATCTCCTTTACCTGACTCATCTGTACCTATATGTGAAATAAATTCTGACATTACTTTATCCTTATAACCTAGTGAAGACTTTCCGGAACTGCCATTGGAACAGGTATAGGCGCAGCCGCAGGTTTTGCAGGTGCCGCAGGTTTAGGAACAACAGGTGCTGTAACAGCAGCAGGCTCAGTATTCTTTTTGTTTGCATTTTTAACAACATCAGCAGGAGTTACTGCTGTAACCTCATCTAAATTAACAGGTTTTTCCGCTTCTTCCTCTTTAGGTTTTTCGGCATTGTCGTCACCGCCTATGATTTTTACATTAGAACCGGCTGCAAAAGGTATTAACTGAACTTCAGGATAATTAAATTCCGCTTTTCCGTAAGGTTCTGTTGCAACTTTCATAACATCACGCCAGATAAGTGCAGGAACAGTACCGCCCTGAACTATTTTTGACATAACAGTGTTATCATCGTTACCAACCCATACACCCGTAACAATATTCGGTGTATAACCTACAAAGTAAGCATCTTTGTTATCATCGGTCGTACCTGTTTTTCCTGCCGCAGGTTTGCCTATCGAAGCGGCACGTCCTGTACCGTTCGTCATAACTGTTTTTAACATTGCTGTCATTTCAGCGGCAGTATTCATGCTTAATTGGTGTGAAACTTTTGTTTTCGGAGCTTTGTAAACAACTTTTCCACGTGAAGTTTCAACACGTTCAACCGAATAAGGCTGAACAACAAAACCGCCGTTTGCAAATGCACCGTAAGCTCTTGTGAATTCAAAAAGTTTAACGCCGTTTGAACCCAACGCAATTGTGTAGTCGTATTCAAGAGGAGTTTCAATTCCAAGAACCCTTGCTGTTTGAATTACGGAACGAACACCGACTTCCTCAATCATTCTTGCGGCACAAACGTTTGATGATACCATTAAAGCTGTATATACGGGAATTTTTCCTCTGTATTTATTTCCGTAGTTGTGAGGCGACCATTTCCCCAGAGTTACAGGTCTGTCTTCAATCATATCGTTCGGACTTATGCCTTTTTCCATTGCAGCAGCATAAACAAACGGTTTAAATGATGAGCCCGGAGGTCTTACTGCCTGAGTAACCCTGTCATACTGGCTCTTTGTATAATCTTTTCCGCCCGCATAAGCTATTATCTTGCCGTCAATAGGGCTGTAAGCAAATACAGCAGCCTGATTGTTATCTTTTGTTAAACCGTAGTTTCTTAAGTTATTGACAATTGCATCATTAACAGCTTTTTGAGCTTTATAATCAAGTGTTGTTACAACTTTATAACCGCCTTGAGAAATTTCTGTTTCATCAAAACCTAATTTTTCAAGCTCTTTCATTACATAATCACAGAAATACGGAGCTTTATTGGTTGTGTAGTATTGAGGCATTTTAGCCAGCTTTACTTTTTCTTCTTTAGCCTGTGTATATTCATCTTTTGTTATGTATCTCATCTTGTACATACGCATCAGAACCTGATTACGTCTTTTTACAGCCAAATCCATGTTGTTGAATGGAGAATAAACAGACGGCGCCTGAGGCAAACCTGCAATCAATGCAAGCTCGGATAAATCACAGTCTTTTAAATGTTTATCAAAGTAAATCTGTGCTGCACCTTCCACACCATAAGCACCTGCGCCGAGATAAACGTTATTCATATACATTTCTAAAATCTGGTCTTTAGAAATTGTTTTTTCAATTCTTGCAGCAATGAACAACTCTTTTAATTTTCTGTCAAAAGTTCTTTCATTATTAAGGAACAAAACTCTTGCAAGCTGCTGCGTAATAGTACTTGCCCCCTGAACAACGTGTCCTGCTATAAGGTTTTGCACTGTTGAACGTGCCAAACCCGTCATATCATAACCATGATGACGGTAAAAGTTTTTGTCTTCGGTTGCGATTAAAGCCTTCTTAAGGTTTTCGGGGATATCTTTCAATTCAATTTTTTCATATGTATAAGCCGTAAAGGTCTTGATTATTTCCCCGTCAGATGAATAAATTTTAGTAACAATATTCGGTTTGAACTGCTCCAAATTGTTAATCGGAGGAAGCGAAGAAAGATAAAGCTGCAAAGATGCAATACCCGCAAGTACACAAGCACATCCCATTATAAAAATAAATTTTAAAGTGGAAAAAAATCCGCCTTTTTTCTTACTGTTCTTAGATATATTCGCTTTTGCCATTTCTTTGGCAGTATAATTTCTGTTTACATAATATTTTGCCATGAGCTCTCCCTCGTCAACTACATTATTTTATTATAAAATATATGTAATGGCAAATATATTAGATTTTTTATATGTAATATTTAATGAAATCCGTTCATATTTTGTACCTGAAAAAGTAACATATAAGATTACCGGCGAGTGCAAAAAATGCGGTAAATGCTGCAATTATATGTACAGCTACGATACATATACGGAAAAAGAATTCAAAATAATGCAGTTTCTTTTTCCTGCTTACAAAAGATTTTATATAAAAGGTCGTGACGATGAAGGAAACCTTATTTTCGCCTGTAAACTTGTAACCCCCGATGGATTATGCTCGGATTATAAACACCGTCTTCCCATGTGCAGAAAATATCCTGCAAAAAGGATTAACTTTGCAGGCAAACTTCATGACGGCTGCGGCTACAAGGTTAACATAAAAACATTTGAAGATTATCTAAATAAATAGCAATATATTTTAATAATATTGCCTTATTATTGTTTTTAATCTAAGATATATACGGGTAATCTTCCTATATACCTCTTCCGACACATTCAGTTATGAGACAAAAGCGGAAAGGAGGTGATAAGATTGACAAGGACATTAATTAAAAAAGTCCTAGCAGCACTAGGACTTTTATTAAGATTAATATCCGAATTAATCTAGGGAAGTTATGAAAGACTTTAAGAGGTTATGACTCTTAAGGTCTTTTCCCTATATTTTAATTATAACATATTTTTTTATAATTTCAAGTAGTTTTAGATAAAGCAATATATTTTAATAATATTTACTTTTTAACAAAGTCATACTATAATAAATGCGTAGGGTTAGACCTGCTAACCTCCGACTACACAACAAGTAATACTGTAACAAGGGTAGAAAGGAGGTGATAAGATGGAAAGAAGGATAGTAAAAAATGCCCTATCAATTCTAGGACATTTTCTACAAATAATATCACTTTTCATTTAGGGTCTGTAACGGCTGTCTGGCAGGACAGCCACCCTATATTTATATTATAACATGTTTTAATAAGATTTCAAGTGTACTTAATTCTTGTCAGGCACTTCAACCAATAAATCTTTAACAGAGCATTCAAAAAATTTAGCAAGCTTTTCAAGGGTACTCAATTTCAAGTCAACGTGTTCGCCTTTAGTTAATTTTGTAATTGTAGTTGGACTTATACCTGTTAATTTTGAAATTTCTTTTCTGGTATATTTCTTTTTCCAACGAACGTTATATAAATTAATTATTATCATAATATTAGTATATATATGTTTTTTCCGTTAGACATTTTAAACTTGACACTGTTCATTAAAATCAAGTACAATGTTTTTGCATAAACATTTCTTTACACGTAAAAAGGAGGCATAGAATGACAATTACCTGACTTTACTTTTTCAAAGCAATAATAATATTGTATATCTTTTCCAAAAAATCGTGACTGCAATCTGATAATTGACGGCTTATTTCTTTTTTCAAATTAACTTCTTTGTCAGTATGCTCAATGAAATCAGATTTAAACAATAAAGCGGGTTCAACGTTGAAATAGTTGGAAATGTTTGCAATAACTTCACTGGAAGTAAACGCACGACCTGTTTCTATAGATGAAAGCGAGTCCCGTTCCAAACCTACAACCTCAGCTAACTTTTCTTGCGACAGATTTTTAGCTTTTCTTAAATTTCTAATATTATTTCCAAGAATTTTCTTTATATTATTGCTGTCTATCATTACTATATATAATAGTGTCTTTTTTTTGCCACTTCTACTGTTTTTAATAACTTATTACTGTATTAAATACACATATTTAGGAGGTACTGAATGTATTACTTACTTATAGCTAAAAAATTATTTGTTAAGCTTCTCACCTGCTTCATCTTTCCCGAAAGGCTCAGAAAGAACGTTAGAAACTTTTTGTTTTACTTTTCTTTTGCAGACTACATACGATTTAAAAAACAAAATTTTCACATTGTTTCTCTCGGATGCGACTGTCTGCCTAGAGTGCTTACTACTGCCGTTAAACTCAAACCCAGAAAAATCTACGGCGAAAAAACGCTCCCGTTTGATTTAAAATACAGTTTTGATTTAGAAAGAACTACTGAACTTATTCAAAATAACTTCACTGATTTTTTTGAGGATATTAAACTCACTAAAGAATTTTTTCCACACGACTACAAACTTACAAAAAAACAGTTCGATACTCGCTACAAAAAAAGAATTAGTAACTTTTTAGAACTTATGGCATCTGAAAAAATGATTTACTTCATTTACGCTGATTTTGAAAACATAATTGATGCGAAAAATATAAATAAACTATACGATACTTTAAAAAACAAAAGAAACGGCAAACCGTTTAGAATTATTATTCTCACTTCAAAACCTATAAACATTTCAAATTCTGATATTCATGTAATAGTTGATCATTTCAGAATTAAAGACGGTAAATGGATTAGAAGTTTTATTAACGATTACGGAGATATTGACAACGATTACACCAGATTTTGCGGGAATACAGGGAAAAAGTTAAAACATATTATTAATTATAACACTTGAATTCTATAAAAAATATGTTATAATAATTCTATAGGGAAAAGCCCTAATGGTGGCTAGACCTTTAGAGCTTTCTTCGTTCCCTATATGAACAAAAGAACAATTTTAAAAGCTGCTATAACTACGATTATGGCAGCTTTTATTATTTGCCTTGTCATATCATCACCTCCTTTCGACCAATTTCTTCGAAAATATGTGTGTCGTGGAGGCATAGGAAACTTACCCATATAAATAATATCATAACGGGTTAATAAAATGCAATATTATTAATATTTAAAAAGCATCAGTTTTAATAGGGTTTTTGAATTTCGTGATATTGCCCTGGAATAGAAGCTTAACAGTTCCTACAGAACCGTTTCTGTGCTTTGCAATAATAATTTCAGATTCACCCTTTGCAGCAGCTTTTGCCTGAACGTCTTCCTCGCCGTCTTCTGCTTTTCTGTAATATTCGTCACGATAAATAAACATTACAATATCAGCATCCTGCTCGATTGAACCTGATTCTCTCAAGTCTGAGAGCATAGGACGTTTATCTGTACGTGATTCAACTGCACGTGACAACTGCGAAAGCGCTATAACCGGAACATCAAGTTCTTTTGCAAGAATTTTCAAACCTCTTGATATTGCTGAAATCTGCTGCATACGATCATCTCTGCCAGAACCTTCCATTAATTGAAGATAGTCAATCAGGATTAAGCCCAAGTCTTTTTCTTCCATTTTTAGTCTTCGGCATTTCGCACGAATATCAGTAATTGTACAACCTGATGTATCATCAATATAAATCGGAGCCTGAGCAAATGAATTCATTGCAGTTGCCAGTTTTTCCCAGTCTTTGCTCTGCATGTTACCTGTTTTAATTCTCTGAGAATCAATTTCAGCCTCAGAACACAACATACGCTGCATTAACTGATCCTTTGACATTTCAAGCGAGAATATTGCAACAGGAGTTTTAGCCTTAATCGCTACATTTTGTGCAATGTTCAATGCAAATGCCGTTTTACCCATTGCAGGACGGGCTGCAAGGATTATAAGGTCAGATTTTTGAAGTCCGTTTAAAATTGCATCCAATTCGTAGAAATCCGTTGGGACACCTGTCAATTCATCCTTGTGCTCATAGCGGTACTCAATCTTTTCATAAGTATTCAAAACAAGGTCTTTTACATGAACCAAATCCGATGTAGCTTTTTTGGAAGCGATGTCAAATATAAGCTTTTCGGCACTATCGAGGGATTCATCAATAGGGTTTACATCGTATCCAAAAGATACTATTTCAGAACCTGCGTTGATTAAAGCCCTTTTAATAGCTTTTTCCTGAACAATTTTTGCATAATATTCAATGTTTGAAGTGGTAATCGTTTTGTAGCACAAATCATTTACGAATGCACGACCGCCGATTGTTTCAAGTTTTGAATTATAATTCAATACATCGGAAACAGAAACAATATCTATTCTTTCATTGGAATTAAACAGCTGCAGCATAGATTCATAAATATATCTGTGAGCAGGTTTGTAAAAACTTTCAGGTTTTAAAGTTTCGACAACCTTTGTAATCACATTGGGATTAACTAAAATCGCACCTAATACAGCTTCCTCAGCTTCGATATTCTGAGGTAATAATCCGAAATCGTTATTTTTTTCTTTTACTGCCATGCCTTTTCCTTACTTTTCTAAAAAACATGATATTACATAATAATCCAAAATGCATGTAAAGAATTATTGACAAAATTATTTTTTGGGTCAATATATAAATTTATGACACAAGCGTTGATTAATTTAAAAGCTTTTATTTTATGCCTCATTTCAAAAGCTCCTGACAAAGCAGCAAGAGTACTTACAAGAAATAAGCTAAAAATCGCTTCGGCAGAATCCTGTACAGGTGGACTTGTAAGCTCAAGATTAACTGATATAGCAGGCAGCTCAAATTTTATTGAGGCAAATTTCGTAACTTATTCAAAAGAAGCAAAGAACAAAATCCTGGGGGTTTCACAAGAAACTTTAGATAAGTACGGAGCAATCAGCGAAGAGTGTGCACGTGAAATGGCAGAAGGACTATTTAAAATCACAGACTGCGATGTTGCAATATGTACAACAGGAGTTGCCGGCCCTACGAGCGATGAATGCCAGCCTGTCGGATTAATGTATGCTGCTTGCGGTTACAATGGAAATATAACCGTCAAAAAAGTTGAACTAAATCCGAATTATACAAGAAAAAACATGAAGTTTTTGTTCTCGGAAGAAGCTCTAAAACTTGTCTTAGAAAAATTGAACAATATTTAATCTTTATCATCATCAGAAATTAAATCATTTTTATAAGCCAGATATACAGCATTAGTTCTATTTACTGCACCTAATTTAGCAACAATTTTCTTTACCAGAACTTTCACTGTGTTATGACTGATAAATAATTTTGAAGCTATTTTCTTATTTGAATTTCCAATGGCAATTAAATAAAGTATTTTACGTTCCCTATTACTAAATTCTTTTGAAATATCTTTTATAACCATCACTAACCATAAATACTTATAAGTATCCCTCAAGGATAATTATAAGGTACACGCAAAAATTTGTCAACAATGAGAAAATAAAAAAAGTATGTATAATCAATCTGAAATATTAAAACAGTTCGGCAGAAACGTCAAAGCTGAGAGAATACGCAAAGGCTACTCACAAGAGACTCTTTCGGAAAAAATGGGAGTAAACCGTGAATATATCAGCAGGATTGAACGTGGCATACAAAACATGTCACTGGCAAAGATTACATCTCTGGCAAACTATCTTGATACAGATATCCACAACCTTTTAAGGTTTTAATTACTTCATTATGATTTCTGCCAGAATATCCGGATATCTATCCATTAAAATTTCAGCAAACTGCTCTGTATCCATTTGTGTGATTACAATTGATAATAAATCATTAGGCAGCTCTTTTATCATTTCCTGAATATATTCAGGTTCAATTACTGACATAGCTTTTACGATTTCCGGCTGCTGTTTTTCACGGTTCATAACAGTTGTGTAAGCGTGATTATCGAATAACTGGAACCATTCTTCGTGCTCTTTTCCAAGAGATAAAACCAGCTGCTGTTTTTGCGTAGGCTGAAAAGCCATTAAAGCATCCTGATATTCAAGTGGATTAAGCTGACCTATTTGTTTTGTAAGGTCAATACTGTTTAAATTCTGTGCAGGTTCGCCTGTAATCTGCTCCAGTACCTGTGCAATGTATTCCGGCGGGATGGACTGCATATGTTTTAAAATTTTATTCTTATCAATATCAGTACTTGTCAAAAACTGATTTAATTGGTCATCGGGCATCAACTGAACAATTTCTTCCTTTGAAAAAAGTTCAAAAGCCGTATTAACAAGCTGTTCGGAGGGAAGATTTTCAAGCATTTTCATCAGCTTATCCTGAGTGAAGAAAAACAGCCCTTGATGCAAGTCTTTTTCATCCATTTCAGGTAAGAAAACTTCCAGTTGCTGAGCAGACATTTCTCTCAAAATCATATACTTGTTATTTTCATCTGCAAGGTTAAAAAGCTCAATAACAAGAGCAGTATTTGTTAAAATTTCCTGAGCAAGTGCAATAGCATTCTGGTTTCCTGAAGCTGCTTCTGCTTCAACAATTTCCTCAATCGAGAGATTAGAATATTTTTCCTGAAAAGTAACAGAACTAATTCCGAGTTTCAATCTTAAATATTCAAGATTAGAATCTATTGCTAAACTCATAGTACTCCTTAATATATATATACTAAGGATAATTACGGCACTGAATTTCAAAAACTTTAATGATTGTAACTTTTTGTAATAAATAAAAAAAGAATTATAACAAATGTCATAATTCCTTTTATATGAGTTTTAATAAACAAGCTAGAACATTACAGGCTCATCCGGTGGAAATATTTTGTTTCGAAAATCATCCAGATGTTTCTCAATCATATTAATATTAGCTTGTGTTAATGCATCAGGCATTTCTATCGGTTCTATGCTTCTATCCTTAAAGCAATCCCAATGACGTCTTATGATATTACCGTCTTTTCTGTTTAATTTTGAAGCAAAAGAGAATGAACCATCATCTCTTTCTATAATATTTACAGAACAAACAGATCCTCTGTTATCAACAGCTGAAAATTCAGATTTTTTAGTAATACCTTTATCTATATTAAAATCTATATAACGTATAAATTCTTTAGCTCTTTTGAAAAAACCTTTTTTAGGTTGTGATGTTCTATATATACGCTTAGCACCATCCGGATTGTTAATTTTTTCTACAATATTTGTTTCTCTAAGTGTGGGTCTGACAAAACTTGTTTTTGGTTTTTGAAATAATAGTTCTAAATGTTTATCCCTAAAAGGTTTAATTTTTAACATTAATATATTCCTTATATTTAGTTTGCTATTGTAAAATATATAAAAAATTTTTTTGTTATAATAACAAATTTAAATACACAAAATGTTACAAATATTTGTGTACTTCTCTGTCAACTGACTGCAAAAATAAAAAAGAGGTAAAGTATAACCTTACCTCTTTTTTATATGGGCCGCAGTGGACTCGAACCACCGACCTCACCCTTATCAGGGGTGCGCTCTAACCACCTGAGCTAGCAGCCCGCATTATATTTTTGTCAGCAAAATTAAATGTAGCATGAACAATTTTGAAAATCAAGCACTTTTTTATAATTTTATATATTTTAATAATATTTCATTTTTTAATTTTTATTATATAATAGATTGCAGGGTAGTACCGCTTCCCCCCGCCGCACACAAATTGTACTAAGAATGGCGGAAAGGAGGTGGGAAAATGAAAAGGCAAATAATAAAAAGTGCCATCAAGGTACTGATAGCACTTTTAAATTTCATTTATCTTTTCTTATAGGGTACTAAGTCAAGCTCTCAGCAAGAACCAATTGTTGGGAGCTTGCCCCTATGTAATTATTATTTACGATTTTGTGTTTTTTGTCAAGATAATAAATTTAAAAAAGAAATCTGGCAAAAAACTTAGAGATAAAAGGCTAACATATCTATATAATCAGTTTCTGGTTTTGAAACTGTTATTACATTTCCCAATTATCCAAACCTTATAAACATTCTTAAAAATTTAAACATATCCGTATTAAGATTATTTTTATACACTGAAGATATCCATAAAAACTCAAAAAAATAAGTTATGAAAGCTTATAATGAAGGTTTATTAAATAAACAAAAAAACGGCAGGATTTACTCCTGCCTTTAAATTTCCATTGGAATTAATTGGGTTAGTGTTCTTTTTTTTCGTGCCAGACTTGAAAATTTACTATATCAGAAAACAGTTCGTCATAATCCCCGTTAAACCTTATACATCTGTCATCTATTATTAGCCAGCAAAGCTCTTTGATATTGGTTATGCCCGAAAAATATTTGTCTAAGCCGTTTGATATTAACCACGTTTTAACCATACTGTGTTCTCTTGTTGTGAACAATTTTATTTTAAATTTTTGAGATAAATTTATGAGAAAATTTTCTGCACCATTTTTGACGGGAGGGATATAATCTTGACGAAAACCTTCTGTATATTCATTAATTACACCATCCAAATCCAATAATATTGTCTTTTTTATATAACTCATTGAATAAACCTTAATTCCTATCACGTTCACGAAAGCGATATTTATACTATACATGTAAAATATATAAATGCAAATTAATGAAAACAAACAAAAAATACTTGAAGCTCTAGCTGTAATAACAAAAGAACTACGAAGAGATAAAAGTCAGTTTTTATTATCCTGCGAAAATGATATATCGGTTTCGATTTTAAGTACAATCGAAAGAGGATTAAAAGATCCGCAGTTAACTACTATTTTTAAATTAGCTGAAGCTTTGGAAATAAAACCACATGAATTCATAAAACTTATTGAAGAAAAACTGCCGTCCGATTTTTCAATGATTGATAAATAAATTTGTGATAGAATTTTCACATGGTTTTTCAAAGATAGCAAAATTTCTTATGTTCTTATTTTAGTAATATTACTTAAGAAAATGTTGAGGTTAAACCTCAATAAGCGTATAATATTTCATGCATTTGGAATCAAGAATTTTGAAAGGAAATATAATGGTTGCAGAAATGACTTTCCCTCAATTAGAACGTACTATCAATCCTACACATGATATTAAACTTTTTGCAGGACGTTCTAATCCAAAATTAGCACAGGAGATTGCTGATTATTTAGGAACTTCTATCGGTCCTATGGTTGTTAAAAACTTTGCTGACGGAGAAATTTATGTTCAGGTTAAAGAAAGTGTCAGAGGGGATGATGTTTTTATTATTCAGCCTTTATGCAACCCTGTTAATGAAAACTTAATGGAACTTCTTATCATTATAGATGCTTTCAAACGTGCAAGTGCAAAAACGATTACAGCAGTAATACCTTATTACGGATATGCCAGACAGGACAGAAAAACTTCAGGCAGAGAAGCTATTACCGCTAAACTTGTAGCTGATTTATTAACAACTGCAGGAGCAGACAGAGTTCTTGCAATGGATTTACACACAGGTCAAATTCAAGGTTTCTTTAATATTCTTGTAGACCACATTTTTGCAACACCAATCCTTGTTGATTACATAACCAGTTTGAACATAAATCCTGATGATATAGTTGCTGTAAGCCCTGATACAGGCGGAGTTCAAAGGACAAGACATTTCGCAAAATCAATAGGCTGCTCGCTAGCAATTATTGATAAACGACGTGACAAACATAATGAAGCAATAGCATCACATGTTATAGGGGAAGTAAAAGATAAAATTTGTGTAATGTTCGATGATATGATTGACACAGCCGGAACAATATGTGAAGCATCTAAATTATTGAAAAGAGAAGGTGCAAAAGACGTTTACGTTTGTGCAGTTCACCCTGTATTTTCAGGTCCTGCAATCGAGAGACTTGCTAATGCGCCTATCAAAGAATGTATTGTAACAAATACAATTCCTCTTGATATGGAAAAAATGCCTTCAAATATCAGACAGCTTTCCGTAGCACCGCTCCTTGGTGCAGCTATTGCAAGAATTCATGATGATGAATCGGTAAGTTCTTTGTTCGGATTTGAAAAGGAAATGCAGGTTCAATAAGAAGAACACTTTGTCGAAAAAAAAAGCCATTCTTTTTGAAGAACGGCTACCAGACTTGGGGAGGAGGTATGAAAAACATAATGTTTTTCATATCTATAACTTTTTATACGTCACCAATAAACAAAACTTTTATATATAATCCAAATCTCATACGAATGATGTAGGCACGAGGGTTAGAGGACTTTTAAAAGACTTGCCCGCAGGAAAACTCCCGCCATTAAGACGGGAGAA
>ULOI01034093.1_pt1 | contig 14313 bp, 10 predicted proteins | sample 1952231 | NCBI WGS metagenome assembly ULOI01 (sample SAMEA4835593, study PRJEB28245) | human gut metagenome | biome: gut microbiome; material: fecal sample | place: Denmark | collected 2008
AAAGAGGCGTATAAATTGCCGTTAAAAAAAAAAGCAAGTCGGTTTGAAAATATGTTATTTGCCATATTTGTGCTTGACGGTGATGAAAAAAACACGGTATATTAACTCTGTAAAAGGAGACTTCATATGAAAACACTCATCCCCATGGCAATTTGTTACGATTTTGACGGCACGTTGGCGTCGGGCAGTATGCAGGAGTACGGCTTTATTAAAAAACTCAATATCGCGCCTCAGGATTTTTGGGCCGAGGCCAATCAAATGGCCAAAAAACAAAATGCCGATGAAATTTTGGCGTATATGAAGTTGATGAAGGATTATTCCGTGAAAAAGGGGTTGCCTTTTACGCGCCGCGAAATCCAAGCTTACGGCGCCCGTGTGCCGTTATTTCCGGGGGTTGAAACATGGTTTGGACGCATGAATGATTATGCTTTATCCAAAGGTGTCGATTTGCAACATTACATTATTTCTTCCGGGTTGAAGGAAATGATTGAAGGCACCAAAATTTGCAAGTATTTTGCCGAAATTTACGCTTCAACTTTTATGTATGATGAAAAGGATGAAGCCGTGTGGCCGGCCGTTGCGCTTAATTATACCAGTAAGACGCAATTTTTGTTTCGTGTGAACAAAGGATGCCCCGATATTAACGATAATATAACAATCAATGCGCCAATGAAAGAAGAGGATAAGCCGGTTCCGTTCCCGCATATGATTTATATCGGCGACGGGGACACGGATGTGCCGTGCATGAAGTTGGTTAAAGGGTGGGGCGGCCATTCTATTTCGGTGTACCAGGAAAATTGCACCGTGTCGGCGGACAAAGCTGTCAAATTGGTGGCTCAAGGCCGCGTCGATATCGCAGCGGCGGCCAATTACAACGAAGATACGCCGTTGGATGTATTTGTAAAGGCTGTTATTGAAAAGGTTGCCAGCGCCGCCAAAGTGACGCATTTAAAAAAAGGTGTTGAAAAAAGCGTTTAGTTTGCGGGCGAGCGAACTTGCGGGCGCCCGGGGCAAAAGTCGGAGGAGATATGAATAAATTTATTATATTTTTGGGAGTGTTATTTATGAGTACAATTGCATCAGCCGCTATGACGGTTACCAGTGACGGTATTAAAGACGGCGTGATTGAAGACAAATATGGTGCGAAGGGTGATACTTTTATCGAGGGAATGCCAAGTTATTCGTTGCCCATTACCATTCGCAATGCACCCAAAGGGACGAAAACATTTGCTTTGGTTCTTGAGGACAAAGATTCGTATCCGGTTGCGGGTTTTGTATGGATTCATTGGATGGCGGCGAATATTACGCGTACGGATTTAAAGGAAAACGAAGCGTTTTTGGCAAAGGATTTTGTGCAAGGAACCAACAGTTGGTTTTCGCCGTTGTTGCCTAAACCGCTCAATCGGATGAAAGCGGCTACATACGGCGGCATGGCGCCTGTGAATGCGCCGCATGTTTACGAATTGACCGTGTATGCGTTGGATACAAAATTGCCGCTTGAAAAAGGGTTTTATTTAAATGAGTTGTTCCAGGCAATGGACGGGCATATTTTGGAACAGGCAACGCTTAAAGGCCGTTACGATAATTAAAAAGGTCGCTTTTAAAACGGTTTTCATTCATCGGGGCGTGGTCGATAAAATCTGTTAAATTTAGGATTTGGTTTGGTTTAACCAGGTTGTATTTGGTTAAGAATTTCAAATAATGGTCGTTGTTTGACCGTTTGACATAGGCCAAGACATCTTCGGCATTTAAAGAATAAAATAACGATGAACCGAAACCCGCGGTCAGCGTCGGTTTGCAATCGGCCAAAATTAAAACTTCAAACGGTACTTGGGCGGGTATTTCAATCATATCGGGGAATAAAGCGTTTAATTCTTCGGAAAAATGTTTTGCTTTTAAACTCGGGTGCGATTTATAAAACCATTGATAAGGTTTATTACCTTTCAAAGGCATCAATTTTCCCGTTTTTAAGGCTGTCAATAAATTCAGTTCCGCTTGTTCCGATTCTGTGTGGCCGAATGTAAATCCGAACGTGTATAAAACGGTTGGTTTGCCATGCAATAAAGGATAAAATTTTTTGTAATCAAATCCTGCCAACTTATAAACCGTTTGTTTTTGTTCTTCCGTCATAGTTTCACGTAATTCATCAAAATCAATTTGTTCAATAGGGGCATCTTTTAACCAGGCATACAAATATTTCAATTGAGGCTCATCATCCATTTTATCGGCATGCATAATGTGATATGTTGCCGGGTAAAGTTTATGGATGCTGATATTAAAAACGGTCTCCCATGGAATTAATCCTTTATGGGCATCGGGCAGTTTTTTCACGCTGTGTGCATCGAACGGCCGATTGTTGTTTGTATAAACATGCGCTTGTTTAAAAAATTCGCCATAGCCATCCTCAAATAAATGGATATGGGCGATGTTTTCTTGCGGCAAAACTTTTAAAAACGGAACCAATGTAACATTTTGATGCGTTAAATTGACATAAAATACAAATCTCGTTTCGGGATTATCCAGATAAATTTGCAACACGCGTTCCAATACTTTTTGCGTAGAATAACCGTAATATCCTTCTTTTGGCGGTATGTTTATTTCTTCGGCATTATATTCTTTCAAATTAATGACGTTTTTGCGATTCGCAAAGCGGTGCCAAGCAATGAGTTTGCGCGCCGATTTGGGCAAGCGTGCAAATTCGACCATTTCGCTTAAAGCCGGATTGGTTGCGTACGGTTCAAAAAAGACATGTACCGTTTCGCCCCTTTTAAACGGCATCGGCAAATTGAACAGCCTGGGGACCCACCCCGTTTGCAAGGCCAATCCCAGCACAAAAAAACAAATAAATAAAAGGGCAAATTTTTTCATCATCACCCAATTGTATTTTATTTCGGGCAAATGTGCAATAAAAAGCATATCACTTTATCATCGGCCCAGTTTTTAAGACAGTGATATTTTAATTATTTTGATTGGCCCGGTATTCTTTTTGCTGGACTTTTTTATGAAAATCCAGTATAATACGCCGAAAATCAAAACAGTAAGGATATAAAATGCAACAGAACATTCGCAATATTGCCATTATTGCACACGTAGACCATGGCAAAACCACTTTCGTAGACGCCTTTTTAAAACAAAGCGGCACTTTCCGCGATAACCAAGCCGTTGACACATGCGCGATGGATTCGGGGGATTTGGAACGCGAACGCGGCATTACGATTTTTGCCAAATGTACGTCGATTGATTGGAACGGCACGCGCATTAATATTGTTGATACGCCGGGACACGCCGATTTCGGCGGGGAAGTCGAACGCATTTTATCAATGGTGGACGGCGTTATCGTGTTGGTTGATTCGGCCGAAGGGCCTTTGCCGCAAACAAAATTCGTTGTCGGCAAAGCGTTGAAATTGGGATTGCGCCCGATTGTTGTGATTAATAAGATTGACCGTTCCGATGCGCGCCCCGTTGAAGTTCACAACGAAGTGTTTGATTTGTTCGCCAACTTGGGTGCAACGGAAGAACAATTGGATTTTCCGACTTTGTTTGCAAGTGGCCGCGAAGGGTGGGCCGTGCATGATTTAAGCCAAGAAAGAAAAGACATTTCCCCGCTGGTGGAAACGATTATTTCCCATGTACCCGCTCCCGAATGTGATGAACACGGACCGTTTAAAATGTTGGTGACAACTTTGGAAGCCGACCCGTTCATGGGACGTATTTTAACGGGGCGTATTTTGTCGGGGTCTTTAAAAACCAATCAAATGATTAAAGCGTTGTCGATGCACGGCGATACGGTTGAAACGGCGCGCGCTTCGAAAATTTTGGCTTTCCGCGGATTAAAACGCCAACCGATTGAAGAAGGGTTGGCGGGCGATATTGTCAGCATTGCCGGTTTTACAAAAGCAACCGTTGCCGATACGTTATGTGATTCGTCCGTTACTGACCCCATTCCCGCTTTGCCGATTGACCCGCCGACGTTGGCGATGACATTTTCAATTAATACGTCGCCTTTGGCAGGCAAGGAAGGTGATAAAGTTACATCCCGCATGATTTGGGACCGTTTGCAAAAAGAAGCCGAAGGCAACATTGCGCTGAAAATTTCCCGCACTGATACGACCGACGCTTTTGAGGTCGCAGGGCGCGGCGAATTGCAACTTGGCATTTTGATTGAAACAATGCGCCGCGAAGGATTCGAATTGTCCGTTTCGCGTCCGCGCGTTGTGTTTAAAAAGGATGAACAAGGCAACATTTTGGAACCGATTGAAGAAGTCACGGTTGACGTGGATGAAGAATACACGGGCGTTGTGGTTGAAAAATTATCGATGCGCAAGGCTGAATTGACCGAAATGATTCCGGGTGGCGGCGGTAAAACCCGTTTGGTTTTCTTAGCCCCCTCGCGTGGCCTCATCGGCTATCAAAGCGAATTTTTAACCGATACGTGCGGTACCGGCGTTTTGAATCGGATTTTCAGCGATTATGCCCCCTATAAAGGCCAAATCACGGGGCGTCGCAACGGTGTGTTGATTTCAACCGAAGCCGGCAAAGCCGTGCCGTATGCCTTGTGGAAAATTCAAGAACGCGGGCCGTTGTTTATTCCCGCGGGCGTAGATGTATACGCCGGCATGATTATCGGTGCCAATGCCAAATCCGGCGATATTGAAGTCAACCCGATTAAAGGTAAACAACTCACCAACATGCGTGCCGCCGGCAAAGATGAAGCCGTTGCCCTCTACCCACCTGTCCAGATGTCATTGGAAGCAGCCTTGGCTTATATCGAAGACGATGAACTGGTTGAAATCACGCCCAAAAACATTCGTTTGCGCAAGGCGTTGTTGGATAGTAATGACCGTCGCAAAGCCGAACGAGCTAAAAAAGATTTATAAGGAACCTATAACCCTTCTCGCACACCACTCAAGTAGTTATTTCTACGTGAGGATATGCGAGTAGAGCTCTATCTTCTCTTCTAAATTCTTTTTAAATTTTTTAAGTTACGTGCTCTCCGTTTAGCGTGATAACCACCTCTAAATCACGTTTTGGGAATAGAGTTTTAAAAGGGTAATTCTCTTCGGGATTGTTTCGCTTATGTACCTCATAAGTACACGGCGCCTACAATCCCTTGATTCTTACCGCATTAAAGGTCTTTTTTTACATTTCAAAAAATTATGTGGCCATACGCCACACTAAGTAAGTAGTTGTTTATATATGAAGGTATACAAGAAGAGCGCTATCTTCTCTTCTAAATCCTTTTTAAATTTTTTAAGTTATGTAAAAGCATCCCATTTAACGTGATAACCTTTCCTTAATCACGTCCGACGAATAAATCCTATCTCTTACCCAAATTTTTTAGCTTAATATGACGATTGCTTACTTATAGCCTTTTTGATGGTTTATCTGGTTATGCGCCGATAATACTTCAGGGGTGAGGATATAATATAACTTCCATGGTGCAAAACCTTTTAGCGAGGCGCATGTGATAAATTTTACCATATTGCCTAAAAATAATCTTGACACGGCATATAAGTTGTGTTAACATCATTTTGCCGATAAATGTCGGCAGAGTCTGAAAAACTCTTAGAAACATTATGCCGTTTAATTCAGGGCGGATGGTGTCGACACGATAATGGGCAAGAATGAATATAGCCACATTCGAACCTACGTGTGGAAAATACTTGCAGCGGTTGCTGTAGTGATTTCCAATAGTATCTGCAAGGATATAATAAGGCACACTCTGGTTTCTACAGTTTTTCAGCTCCGCCCACCTCTCAAATAAAGGGGTGGTTTTTTTTTAGAAGTTTCGTGAAAATATTTTTTAAAAATCGATCAGTTAACTTTGCGTCCCCATCTTACAATTTTTTGTTAAAAATTAGGTAAAACGGCAAATTAAAAAAATTTTAAGAAAATATGATGCATTATAAACAAGAGATGTGTGTAAATAACTCGGTTGTTTTCTGCCATAGCCGCCTTAAAAGACAGTTGGAATGATGGCAGATTACAAAATTTTATATGCTGATTTGTATATATCGGACGGTTAAAAATGGACGATGCCCTGTGTCTTATATTTCACCATAAAATGCCGATGCTTTCGCAGGCAGCGTCGTTCGCATTTTTCGACCGTAACGCAGATTTGCCCGTGTGCCCTTGCGATATGGGCTCAGTTTCGTGCGAAATTTCAATTTTTTGGCAAGTGCTGAACATACGTCCATACCGCTGAAAAAAATGTGGGTGGTGACAAAAAAGGGAAAAACTATAATAATTCTGATACAAAATAGGATTAACCACATGTTTGCACCGTCATTCTTGTCTGCCTGTTTGTTCTTGCCCGTACATAGCCCATAAAAAAACAGTTCCGTTTATTTTTTTTAAAGTGTTTTAACGCCCTATTGATGTTGAAAACAAAGTTTAAAGTGCTTATAAAACAGTTGTTTTTTTTAAGTGGAAAAGCTATAATAATACATCATGTGTTTCGGGTTTTTGCCCGTTCAAATCAAAATCGGAAGATTAAAAATGCATAGTTGGTCGAACGCTTTAACAGCCTACGGTAAACCGAAAATATTTATATTTTTGTTTTTGGGGTTTTCGTGCGGGTTGCCTTATAATTTATTAGGCTACAGTTTATCGTTGTGGTTAAAAGATACAGGATTCGCTTTGTCAGTTGTCGGGTTGTTCAGTTTGGTATTTATTCCGTACAGTTTAAAATTTTTATGGGCACCGTTTGTCGATCGAATCCGCTTGCCGTATTTATCACAAAAACTCGGGCAAAAAAAAGCATGGGCTTTGGTGTTTCAAATCGGCTTGGTGTTCAGCATTTTTGCGCTTGCCAGTTTCCCGCCCGATAAAAATACCTGGACGATTTCTTGGGAATTTATTGATGCCAAAACGGGTTTGATGCAAACGGCATCTGTTCCGGTGCAAACATATTTGTTCGCGTTATTGACGGCATTTTTTGCTTGTTCGCAAGATATTGTTGTCGATGCACTGAGGATTGACACTCTAGCGAACGAAGAACTCGGCGAAGGGGCGGGGGCTTACCAGTTCGGTTATCGTATGGGGTTGTTGTTGTCGGGAGCGGGCGTTGTCGCATTGTCGGCGTATATTTCTTGGAGTTTAGCTTATTTTTTAATCGGCTGTTTTGTGATAACGGGATTTATCAGCATTTTTTTCGTGCGCGAATTCGACGCTTTGCCGCCGCAAAAATCGGCACATTTGTTGCACGATATGATTATCACGCCGTTTGCCGATTTTATGAAAAAAAACGGATGGTTTTTAATATTGATTTTTATCGTCTTGTATAAATTATGCAACGCCGTTTTGGGACGTATGGCATTGCCGTTTTATGATGATATCGGTTTTTCAAAAGAACAAATTGCCCTTGTATCGGGCGCTTTCGGTCCTTGGATTACCATGGCGGGCATTCCGATCGGCGGTATGTTGGTTATGCGTTATGGTATTTTAAAATCCTTATTCGGATTGGGATTCGTTGAAATTTTTACGTCGTTGGCATTTGCCGGATTGGCGTTGCTCGGCGCCAATATGCCGGCCTTTTTTTGCGTTATTGTTTTTGATAATATCGTTGGCGGCATGGGTGGCGCGGTATTTGTGGCTTATTTGTCGTCTTTGTGTTCGCGGGCATATTCGGCGACACAGTATGCATTGTTGACCAGTTTAATGGCGGTGGCAAGTTCCGTTGTCGCTTCGTACAGCGGGTTTTGGGCTGAGGATATGGGATGGCCCGTATTTTTTGTTTTCACTGGATTGATGATGATTCCTGCGTTGTGTTTATTGTGGTATTTAATGCATCGTGAAAAAAAATAAAGGAGGTTATGTATGAAAACCAAATTTAATCCCGAAACATTGGAAGGTATTTCTTATGTTTTGTACATTCATCCCGATACCGGTAAAAAAGGTGTTTCTTCTTGGCCGGCTGACGGGGAAAAAACACATCAGTGGTTTTTGAATAAATATCCCAATGTAACGGTTTTGTCTATGGGAGTAATGGATTATAATGCCCAAGAGAATGTTTGGTTGCCTTTTTTTGAAAGCGGGTGTGACAAAACTCGTAGCGAAGATGAACGGTTATCAGACATGGGTTTTGTGGCCGAGGTGTTAAGTCGACGTTATGCTGATGATACGGAACTGACATCATGTTTGGGTCAGGTATTTGAAAAAAAGATTGCTTCTTATAAAAAGAGGCTTATTGAACGCAATCTGCCCTCTGATATTATCAACCAAAAAATTATGGCAGAACGTCAGTACTTTAAGTAGATTTTTGTATCTTCAACGTTTATACGAGCCTTGAATATTGTAAGATATGACGATTTCCCCCGTGCATTGTTGCAAGGGTAAAGGATAATTTATATATTTGAAACAATCTTGTTTATGTCAATCGCGAGAATTTTTTTCATTTTTGATGGAACACAGCTGGCGCTGTTTTTCCTTCAAAAAATTATTAGACAGCCAACCGACTTTGTCGTTATTTTCAATCATTTGCCCGACTAATTCGCATGTGGGATTTTGATCGCCATTCCATGTGATGCCATACTTTTTCAAAAATTCTTTCGAAATTATACGCCGTGTTGTCGCTTGTGCACGATAGTATTTGCGCCCGTTTTCCATATGCATGCGGTATAACAAGATTGTGACCGGTTGGCGCGCCAATCGGCCGCCTGCGAAAACGATTTGTCTGAATAAATCATAATCTACTGACGAGATTAATTTTTCATTATATCGTATAGCGTGTTTTACCAAAAAATCACGGCGCATAATTGTTTCGGGATGCCCCATCATGTTGTTAAAATGCATCATAAAAAGGATTTCTTGTTCGTCCGTCGAACGCATCCATATAACACCCGAATCCAATTCTTGTTTCCAAGAGCTGGCCGCCGCAATATCCGGATTTTTTTCCATAAAAGCCACTTGTTTTTCCAAACGGTCCGGCAACGAAATATCGTCGGAATCCATGATGGCGATATATTTGCCGCGCGCTATTTTATTACCTTGGTTGCGTGCAAATGAAATGCCGCGATTTTCGGTATTGTTAATAATTTTGATGCGTTTGTCTTTGTTGCGGTAAGCGTTTAACAATTCCATTGTATTGTCTGTTGAACCGTTTTCAATGATAATAAGTTCAAAATTTTCATAAGTTTGGTTTAAAATCGATTCAATGGATGCGGGCAATAAAGCCGCGCGGTTATAGGTGGGCAAAACAACCGAAACCATTGGATTTGAAAAAGGCCGACAACTTTTGTCAATTAGATAGCCGGCCGTGAACATGACAAAAAATATAAACATGAGGAATGATTTTTTCATCGGGTTTCCTCACAAAGTTCGATTTGTTTTTGTTTTAAAAAATCATCATTTAACAAACCGGCGACGTTATTGGCCGCCATACGGCTTACAACATCGCATGTGGGGTCAGTTGCGCCCGACCAATCAATGCCGTAGCGGCTTAAAAATTCTTTAGATACGCGTGCGCGGTTGGCCGATTGTTGAACGTAATAAGCATATGGGTTTTCGTTATGATAACGCACAGCTAAAACGACGTCGTTGGTTCGTATGATTTTGCCGCCGGCAAAAATAATTTGTTTGAAAAAATCGTAATCTTCCGAAGCGGCATAATTCATTTTGTAATGAATATTGTTACGTGTTAAAAAGGAACGCCGTATCATTGTTTGGGGATTACCGATTGTGTTATCAAAATGCATGGTAAAAATAATTTCTTGCGGATCGGTGGTGCGCCACCACACATTGTTTGTTGCCACATTTTTCGTTAAGCCGATGACAACCGCAACATCGGGGCTTTTTTCCAAAAAGGCCACTTGCTTTTCAAGGCGGGTAGGTGTCGATACGTCATCGGAATCCATAATGGCAATGTACTTACCGCGGGCAGAATTTAACCCGCGTTCACGCGAATAAGCAATCCCTTTGTTTTGTGCATTGAAAAACACGCGGATACGTTTGTCTTTATCGGCATATTGTTTTAACAGATGCATTGTGTTATCCGTCGACCCGTCGTCCACAATGATAAATTCGAAATCTTTATATGTTTGCGCCAAAATCGATTCAATGGCGCGCGGCAACAACTCTTCACGGTTATAAGTCGGCATAATGACCGACACGGTCGGTTTGGAAAGGTAGACGCCCGCGTTGAATGACACAATCAAAACTCCGATATAAAAACAAATTTCAAAAATTTTTTTCATTTATTTTAAAATAACCTTATCATCCGGTTTTCCCATATTGAGAACGCGCAGTGCCGATTCTTCAAGTTGGTCCAAATCCAACGAATTAGGTGACAACGAACGCACTTTTTTGCGCAATAAATCTTTTTCATTTGCCGTCTCTTGTGCAATTTGAGTCGCAAGAGCGATTTCGGTTTTAAGTTGTTCCATCCGCCTAAGCCCGCGCGCCCCTTGGACAGCATGGTAAGAAAAATAAATCGTTATTAACAGGCATATGGCCATAATAACATACGAACGCGGTTGTGTGGGCAATTTCATTTTAAGCATCCTTTGACGATGTATTCGCCTCATTTTTCATATCTGACAATTCGGGTTGTGCAGCCTTATCCGAAATGTGTTCACCGTGGTTTTCGCCGCGGACGGGTGCTTTGATATCGGGTTCGGTTTTATCAGAACTCAAAGCCCCCTCATCTTCATCCGGGGATAACGTATCCACCTTCATAGCGGGCGTTGAGGTATCCTCTGTATCCGGTATTATAGCCTTTTCATCGGCACGAACAGGCACATTGGCGGGCACATTATCTTCCGGATCGGAAACTTTGTCGGGTCGGAGGTCGTCGATCGGAATCGAGCGTTCTTTTTTGCTTTCCTTCATATCGGGCACATAAAGCGTTGATTTGTTGCGGCCGGTTGTTTTTGATGCATACAGCGCCGTATCGGCTTCCTTAATTTGTGCATTGATAGAGGCATGTTGGGTCGATGACAGCCCCAAAGAAATTGTAACGGAAATAGTATGTTCCCCCGCCTTTATTTGTGCATTTTCAACGCCCATGCGGATGCGTTCGGCGACGCGCCACGCTTCGGTGGGGGGTGTGTGGGGTAAGAAGATGACAAATTCTTCGCCGCCAAAACGCGCCAAAATATCCGAAATGCGCAACGATGATTTTAAAACTAATGCAATATGTTTTAAAACCTCATCTCCGGCGTCATGCCCATAAGTGTCATTGACCTTTTTAAAATGGTCAATGTCAATCATAACCATGCAAAAAGATGTGCCGTGACGAGTGGCCAAATCCAATTGCGTTTTAACCATTGTTTCGAATTGGCGTCGGTTAAACAAGCCCGTCAGCGGGTCGGTAGAAGCTTGAGTAAAAAGGGCTTCTTCTTTTTGTTTTTTGGCGGTGGTATCTTTAAAAGTGGTATACAGTGCCAATTCACCGTCCAAATCAATAATGCGCGTGGATAAATCCAACCAAAATGCTTGGTTGGTGGATGGTTTTTTCAATTGGACTTCAAACGAATGAATCACGGTTTCGCGTTTGATGCGCGCAAGCAATTCCAAACGTTTAGCAGGGTCTACGAAATAATTTGAAAATTTAAAGTTATTGATTTCGTTATCTTCGATATCAAATAATTTTTGGGCAACTGGGTTAATGTGAATAATGCTGTCATCCACCAGGCGCGTTAACAAAACGGGGAAAGGGGATGAATCCAAAATTAAATCGCGGCGCGCTTTTTCGGCCGTCAAATTATGTTCCAACGTTTGCGAATAAACATCCAAAATGCTGATTTGCGTAATCAATGATAAAATCAAAACAACGATATAAATGGCGCTTTGGTAAATCCAAGATTGTACCCCGAATCCCAATATTGTTTGCAGATAATAAAAACCCAGCAAAATAAACCCGAATCCGACCGCGCGCAAAGCATGGATATGGCGGTTGGTTTTCAGCATAATTAACGACAAGCCGACGATTAAAAACGTGGCGGAAATATAAATGTTGGGCAAGTAAATAAGCAGCCCCGAAATTTTATCGGAAAATTGAACGGCCAATGCGCCGCCGGCCAATAAAAATGTACAGGCAACGGCAAAATATGTACCTGTGAACAACAGGCGTGAAGCTTGCAAGGTGCTGGTAAAAAAGAATGCCGATGCAATGCAAATGAAAATTAAATTAATCCAAATGTAAACGGGTTCGCTTAAAACCAATTGCGGACTGTGTAAAACAAGCAGGCTGAGCACGATTAAAACGATATCTTTAACAGCGATTGTCCAAAAAGCACAGCTTAAGGATAAGAGCCCTTCTTTAATCGTGCTGCGCCGATAAAATAAGCTGATGGTGATGGCCAACAACACCGAACCGACTAACTCGACGCCATATCGTTCGAATATTTGCAATAAAAAATCCAGTTGTCCCATAATTTGTCCTTAAAATTAAAATGTTATGCGTTTAACTTTCATCTTAGAGTAAAAAAAATCAAAAGTGAAGAAAAAATTTAAGGGTTAAGTGTTGCAAAATACGATTGTATGAACTATATAAAGCGTAATCAAAAGGCATGTTTTTGATTTTAATACATTAAATTTTGGTGTATACTAAAGTATTACTTATTGAATGTATTGAAATTTTGTGTTTTTTATGTTTTGCCTGTCAAAATAAGATGAAAAAAGGAAACATCGGGTTTATAAAATACGGCATGTTTAAAAAGTAATTGCTAACTAATAAAGGAGAAAAAAAGATATGAGTAAAATTTTGGGAATTGACTTGGGTACGACCAACTCATGTATGGCCATTATGGATGGCAAAGACGGCAAGGTTTTGGAAAACCGCGAAGGTGCCAGAACGACGCCGTCCATGGTCGCTTTTACGACGAAAGACGAACGGTTGGTGGGTACGCCGGCTAAACGCCAGGCCGTGACAAATCCGGAAGGGACTTTGTTTGCGATTAAACGCCTTATCGGTCGTCGTTTTAATGATAAAATGGTTGAACGCGACAAAGAATTGGTGCCTTATCATATTGTCAGCGGCGAAAACGGTGACGCTTGGGTTGAAGTGCATGGGAAAAAATATGCGCCGGCTCAAATTTCCGCTTTCGTGTTGCAAAAATTAAAAGAAGATGCCGAAAGTTATTTGGGCGAAAAAATTACCGAAGCCATTATCACGGTGCCGGCATACTTTGATGACGCCCAACGCCAAGCTACGCGCGATGCCGGTAAAATCGCCGGTTTGGAAGTAATGCGTATTATTAACGAACCGACGGCGGCGGCGTTGGCCTATGGCATGGATCAAAAAAAATCGGGTATGATTGCCGTTTACGATTTGGGCGGCGGTACGTTTGACGTATCCATTTTGGAAATCGGCGACGGCGTGTTCGAAGTGAAATCCACGAACGGCGATACATTCTTGGGCGGGGAAGATTTCGATGCCCGCGTGATGGATTATTTAGCCGATGAATTTAAAAAAGAACAAGGCATTGATTTGCGCCAAGACCGCATGGCTTTGCAACGGTTGAAAGAAGCTGCTGAAAAAGCGAAAATCGAATTGTCGTCCGCCACGTCGACGGATGTCAATTTGCCGTTTATCACGGCCGATGCATCGGGTCCGAAACATTTGAACATCACATTGACACGTGCCAAATTGGAATTGTTGGTTGAAGATTTATTGCAACGGACCAAAGGCCCGATGGAAAAAGCTTTGAAAGATGCCGGCGTTTCCACATCTCAAATTGATGAAGTAATTTTAGTCGGCGGTATGACTCGTATGCCGAAAGTTCAAGAAATCGTTAAAAATTTCTTCGGCAAAGAACCGCATAAAGGCGTGAACCCGGATGAAGTCGTCGCGATGGGTGCCGCTATCCAAGGCGGCGTGCTGAAAGGCGATGTGAAAGACGTCTTGTTGCTTGACGTAACGCCGTTATCCTTAGGTATTGAAACATTGGGCGGCGTGTTTACGCGTTTGATTGACCGCAACACGACAATTCCGACGAAAAAATCGCAAGTTTTCTCGACGGCCGAAGACGGACAAACGGCCGTGACCATCCGCGTATTCCAAGGCGAACGCGAAATGGCACGCGACAACAAATTGCTTGGCCAATTTGATTTGGTCGGTATTCCGCCGGCGCCGCGCGGCATGCCGCAAATAGAAGTGTCCTTTGATATTGACGCTAACGGTATCGTGAACGTGTCGGCCAAAGACAAAGCGACAAACAAAGAACAAACGATTCGCATTCAAGCATCGGGCGGTTTGAAAGATGAAGACATCGATAAAATGGTCAAAGAAGCCGAAGCGCACGCCGAAGAAGATAAAAAACTCAAAGCGGCCGTTGAAGCGCGCAACCATGCCGATGCATTGATTCACACAAC
>ULOI01017602.1_pt1 | contig 14289 bp, 10 predicted proteins | sample 1952231 | NCBI WGS metagenome assembly ULOI01 (sample SAMEA4835593, study PRJEB28245) | human gut metagenome | biome: gut microbiome; material: fecal sample | place: Denmark | collected 2008
TTTTTATTTGCACAGGCATTACAGGAGAAAAAGATTCCGTATGCGTTCCATGTATTTTCAAAAGGAAAACACGGATTGTCACTTGCTGATGAAGCATGGGCAAATGAAGAAGTAAAACAGTGGCCGAAGTTGGCGGATGAGTGGATAAGGACTACGCTTTAAAATGAACCAAACAGGGATGTGAGATTCAGAAGGTATTTATCGAAATGTTATTTTCCGGGAGATGGAGAGTATCATATTGAAGTGGAGGAATAAAGAAAAACTTTAAAAAATTTATATTTTCAAGTTGACTTTTTAGCTTGTATGGCATATTCTGATAATAGCTAATAAAAGAAATTAGATTTCTACAGATCAAACTTCTGCAGGAAAAAGAAAAAGCTCAGAGTCGTGACCTCTGAGCTTTTTCTATTCCGTTATGTAAGGTGGCTTATACCTTTAGGCTGGTGCCGCTAATCGTCTCTTTCCAACCATTTGCAAATAAAGTAGCTAACAATACCTGCCATTACGGAGACAATAAAAGAAATTAGAACATCCACAGATTTCATCTCCCTTCTACCGGAAGGAGTCGTGGCTATTTAAGTACATCATATTACAAGTGATTTGGCAAAATTTTTACTTTATTCAATTTAGCATTAAATACAAAAATAAAATTACAATAATTGTACCTTCTTAAATGTTATAGTCGCTGTAGAAAAACAATAAACAAACGAATAGCAAGGGAGGCAGTGTATAAACTATGAAACAGTTTTTAAATATCAAATTTTCCAGAAAAGACCAGAGAGATGTCGAGTGATCAGTTTTTGCCGATTTTGAGGAATATATTGATAGAACAGAAAGAGCCAAATAGGGACAGGGTTTGTTTTTCCTGATTGGTTTCCTTACTTGGCAGAAAACAGGATTCATGCTATCATTAAAAACAACGATAGCATGAATCCTGTTTTAGTTGAAAGGGGATGCAAATGACAGAATTAAGAAAGCTTCCGATTGAAATTGAAGATTTTGAAGAGATTCGACAGGAAGATTTTTATATGGAATTGCATGTTATAAAAAGAAATGTAAGGTTATGATGAAGATCGAAGGATAGAGGTTCAATATGAATGATCAATTTATACACGGAGTAATATTCGATTGGGATAGAATTGATAATGACAGCTATTTAAAGAGGATTGAGGCTTTTAAGGGTGTTGAAAAACTTGATTTTAATAAAGCGATAACTTTTTTTGTGGGAGAAAATGGCAGTGGTAAATCGACATTGTTGGAGGCACTTGCTGTGGCACATGGTTTCAATCCGGAGGGTGGAACAAAGAATTATATTTTTTCTACTCATGATACACATTCAGAACTATGTGATGCAATAAGAATTTCAAAAGGTTATCGGAAGGAAAAGTGGGGATATTTTCTTAGAGCTGAAAGTTTTTATAATGTTGCAACGCAGGAAGAAGAATATGCAGATTTAAAGCACCCTTCCGCTAAATACCATGAAAAGTCACATGGAGAAAGTTTTCTTGCATTAGCACAGAATAATTTGCATTCAAATGGCTTGTATCTTTTTGACGAACCAGAAGCTGCATTATCACCTCAAAGACAGCTTACATTGTTAATGCAAATATATCGATTTGCAAAAGAAGGAGCACAGTTTTTTATAGTTACCCATTCGCCTATTTTATTAGGTATACCAGATGCAGACATCTATTGTTTTGACAATGGGCGAATTCATTTATGTGAATATGAAGAAACAGAGAGTTATCAAATAACGGAAATGTTCATAAATAATAGGCAGATGTTGCTTGATAGACTGCTCACAGATTAGTGCTGATGAAAATCGAAGGATAAAATATGGAATTGAATGAAAAGAATCTGCCATTGGCAAAATGGCTGATCGATAAGACGAATACAAAGGACTATCGTATAGGAAATCTCTCAGGAATGAAACATCCAAAGGTGGATGGGAATCTTTTGAAAACAGTAGGTGGCAGAGATGAACTGGTCAGACAGGCAAAAGTTTTGGAAAGAATTCCAGCATTAGGCGGAGAAGAATATCTGCATTTTGACTGGAGAGAAATGAATACAGATATTACGAGGATTGATTATAGGGTAGAAGTGGTTCCAAGATTATGTGAGCTGATCGGAATCATGGATCCAAGAGAACGCCAGTTACAGGCAATTTCAAGAATATGTAAACTGCAGGTGGATGTATCCGAAAGCTGTCTAAGCGCTTATTGTGATCATGCGTTAGAACAGCTGAATAAAGGAAATACGAAAGAGTTATCCAAAGCGGAGGATGAAGAATTTCTTAAATGCCTGAAAGCTTTAGCTGATCTGAAAGAACCGGAATGGAAGCGTGTGTTCAGCTCTAAAGTATTTGAAAAGAAAAATGATATCACACCATCTAAAGTTTTCGAACGCATTTATCAAGGTGCAGTCATTGAAGCTTTGAAATACTCTCCACAATATGACGAGGGCATGTCAGACGATGAGATACTGGCAGCACATGGAATATTAAGTTATTCTCAGACATTAGAATGGAAAGGTGCCGTGGAGTATTGCCTGACAGATCGAAATGGCACAGCGAGCGAGGAGAAAATTGACACTTCTTCGAATCATTATGGAACAGTACTTAATGCACAGACATTAGAGCATGCCGTTCCAACTTTACAAAAAGGTGTTGAAAAAATCATTGTGATTGAGAATAAAGCGAATTACGAAAGTATGGAATATGATTCAAAAGTTTTGTATCTCTTTTGTCATGGCTACTTTTCGCCAAAAGAAGTTCGCTTTTTGCAAATGTTAATGAAGACAGCACCGGAAGAAATCCAGTGTTATCACTGGGGAGATATGGATTACGGTGGAATACAGATCTTTTTATACAATGAGAAAAATATTTTCCCAAATCTGACTCCATGGAAGATGGATGTTCTTTCTTATGAGGATGCTTTGAAAAATGGAAAAGGCATTAAACTAAACAGTGAGAAGAAGAAAAAGTTAGAGACATTAAATGCAGGACAATTGGAAACGTTGAAGCAATGTATCCTGGAAAGTGAAATGGAGATTGAACAGGAGATGTTAATAGGATAATGTGATTTATTAAGGGACAGTGGAGCAAAACCACTGTCCCTATTGTTCTATCTTATTCACAGTTCGCCAATTTCTTGGTGACATCCCATATACATTTTTGAATGCACGTGAAAAATGCAACTGATTCGGATATCCGACAGCATTTCCAATATCTGCGATCGAGAGTGAAGTAATCTTCAAAAGCTCTGCCGCCTTGGTCATGCGATAACTAATCAGAAATTCCTGAGGGGAACGTCCAATTGTGTCATGAAAGATTTTTCCGAAATAGCTTCGGTTCAATCCGCAGAATGCGGAAATATCTTCTACAGAAATATCATTCTGAAAATTCTGCTCTATATAAGAAAGCGCTTCTTTGATATAAAAGTCCCGGATACTTCCGTTTTGCTTCACATGAACTGTCGCAGCAGAACGCATGAAATAATCTAAAAACAGATAGAGATGTCCAATTAGATGAAACGGAGATTCTTCGGGATGACGGCTCAGATAAAGCATTTCTTCCATCATTTGGTTGCGAAGTTCCTTTGAACTTGCATGATAAACGGGATGATTCAGGCTCAGACCTGCGGTTGTGACAATCTCGCGGGCCCGAAGACCGTCGAATTCTACCCAGGTGTATTCCCACGGGAGCTTAGAATCAGCAATATAAGTATTGACCTGTCCCGGAAAAAGCATGAAGCCCTGTCCGCTTTTTACCTGCCAAGTGATGGTGTTTCCGTTTTCATCATCTGCAAGTAATGTTCCTGTTCCGGAAATCACATAATGGAAAATGTAATGATTTCTTGCTGCAGGACCGAACGAGTGAGCCGGTGCACATTGTTCCCATCCATATTGATATAATCCCAGATCAACAAAATTTTCATTTGGAAATACAGAAAAAAGTAAGTCGCTCATATAAATCACCTCTGATAGCATTATATATCAAAATGCTAGATAACTTCAATATATGAATGAAAAAATTGCATTTTGCTATAAAACTAAAAAAACTCTGATATTTATAGTGGCATAAAGATATGTTAGAATTTGATTATCAAATAGATAACCTGAATAAAAGGACAGAAATATTCCGGAATGTGTCAAAATGAAAGGTGTATGGTAAAGGAAGGAGTAAGGAAATGTATAAAAAAAGCAATCGAATCATTTGCATGGGATTGATGCTTTGTATGACTTCGGCAATGATACTTGGAGGCTGCGGACAGAAGAATGAAAACAGTGGGAAGATAGAAATCGAGCTTGTGCAGTATAAACCTGAGGCGGTGAAAACCTTTGAAAAGATTGAAGAAGAATTCAATGCAACTCATGACGATATTCATTTGACGATTGAATCTCCGAATGATGCAATGACAGTACTGAAAACACGTTTTATCAGAGAAGATGCTCCGGATATTATCGGAATCGGTGGAGATGTCAATTTCTCTAACTTTATTGATTCTGATATGTTGATGGATATTTCAGATTATGAAGGCCTGGACTCTATTAAACAGGCTTACCTGGATATAGACAAAGCGCTTGAATTTGTACCGGAGGATGGCGTGTATGCCGTTCCATATGTGGCAAATGCAGCAGGAGTTCTGTACAACAGAGCAATGTTTGAGGAATATGGCTGGGAAATTCCGGAAACCTGGGATGAATTTATAGCCCTCTGTGAACAGATCCAGAGTGAAGGAATCCAGCCATTGTATTTTGGATTTAAAGATACATGGACTTGTCTTGCACCGTGGAATGCGATCGCCGTTGATCTTGCACCGGCAGATGTCTGCAGCCAGGTGAACAAAGGAGAGACAACATTTTCAGATGAATATAGAGAAGTAGCAGAAAAGACAAAGGCACTGCTTGCATATGGACCGAAAGATCCTTTCGCTTATGATTACAATGGAGCTTGTACAGCATTTGCAAACGGAGAATCTGCAATGTACACGATCGGAAGTTATGCAATCCCACAGATTCAGACAGTAAATCCAGATATGGATATCGATTCCTTTGTAATGCCGGCTAATAATGATGCATCAGAGAACAAGCTGAACTCCGGTGTGGATCTTCAGTTCAGTGTTATGAAAGATTGCGAGAACAAAGAGGCAGCGTATGAAGTGCTTGATTTCCTTTTGAAAGATGAAAATGTACAGAGTTATCTGGATGAACAGAAAGCGGTTCCTTGTAAGGAAGGAGATTTTGAACTTGCTTCAACACTTGATGGAGTGAAATCTTTCATAGAAGAAGGAAGAATGGCAGATTACCAGGATCATTACTATCCTTCAGAGATGTCAGTAGATGCACAGATTCAGACATTTCTTATGAAAGGGGATGTGGATGCATTCTTAACAAAGTTTGATACAGACTGGAAGAGATATAACCGTGATATCATCCGCAAAGTGGAAGATTACGAGAAAGAGCATGCGGACGAAGATTAAGGAAGGGGAATTCAAGCATGGGAAAGAAATCAATGAGTGGAAGAAAAATGACCTTTCTTCTGATTACAATTCCGATTGTGGCACTGTTTTTCTGTTTTAATACATTGCCACTGATCAAAGGTGTGATTTACAGTTTTACGAATTTCAAAGGTTATGGAAGCTTTGACTGGGTAGGACTTAGAAATTATCAGGATCTTTTTACAGACAGCAGAGTCGGAGGTTCTTATCTGTTTACATTTAAACTTGCAATTGTAGCTACGATTGTGACAAATGTAATCAGTTTGATCCTTGCACTCGGACTGAATAGTAAGATTAAATTCAAGAGTGCGTTTCGTGGTGCCTACTTTATTCCAAATGTTCTCGGAGCGTTGGTTGTAGGATACATTTTCAATTACTTTTTTACATACATTCTTCCGGCTTTCGGAGAAATGCTTGGAAGCAAGCCCCTTTCTTCCAGTATGCTGTCCAGTACAAAACTGGCATGGATCGCAGTTGTAATCGTATGTGCATGGCAGTCGATCGCGATGAATACAATTATTTATATTTCAGGACTGCAGACAGTTCCGGAGGATGTTTACGAAGCAGGAGCGATTGACGGTGCAACAGGATGGAATAAGTTCAGACATCTGACATTCCCTCTCATTATTCCATTCTTTAGCATAAATATGGTACTCTGTGTGAAAAACTTCCTGATGGTATTTGATCAGATCATGGCGTTGACCAAAGGAGGTCCGGCACAGAGTACAGAATCCATTTCTTATCTGATTTATAACAATGGTATGAGTGGCGGTCAGTTTGGATTCCAGAGTGCAAACGCAGTGATATTCTTTATCGTTATTGTTGTAATTTCTGTATTACAGATGACAATCACAGGGAAAAAGGAGGAACAGCTGTAATGGAAAAAATGAAAATAAAAGAACGAGTAAACTGGCCTGTAACGATTTTACTTTTACTTGGTCTGATTACGGTTGCTTTTCCACTGTATATGACAATCGTAATTGCACTGAAGAAGCCTTCTGAGATGACGAATAGTATCAGCGGAATCCTTTCCTTGCCAAGTCATTTGAGCCTTGATAATTTTGCTGAGGCAATGAGAGTGACAGATTTCTGGCATTCTCTCGGAAACAGTGTATTTATTACACTTGTAACAGTTGTCCTTTCAATTCTGATTCATTCACTGTTGGGGTATGCAATCGGAAGAAATAAGAAGAGTAAATTTTACAAATTCATTTATTTCTATGTTGTCAGCGGAATGTTTGTGCCATTTGCAATTCTGATGATGCCTGTTGTAAAACAGACGGCGCAGATGGGACTGGCAAACAGAGCAGGAGTTATTATTCTGTACGTTGTATTTTATATGCCAATGAATGTACTGCTTTATTCCGGATATCTTACAAATATCCCGTTGGCATTGGAAGAAGCAGCCTGTGTGGATGGTGCGAGTACATGGAAAACATATTGGAAGATTGTTTTCCCAATCATGAAACCAATGCATGCGACAGTTGCAGTTCTGACAGCACTTGGTACATGGAACGATGTAATGACACCACTCGTCATCATGTCCGGTTCAGGAAGCGGAAATACACTTCCGCTGGCACAGTTAAACTTCCAGACACAGTTTGGAACAAATTATAATCTGGCATTTGCCTCCTATCTGTTGGCATTGCTTCCGATTCTGATCTTCTATCTGATCTGTCAGAAGCATATCCTCAACGGAGTTGTTAATGGAGCAGTGAAATAATAAAAAGTAAAAGATAGCGAAGCGAGAACAGACAGTAATGCAGATCTTGCTTCGCTAAAATGGAAAACAGGAGTATTTAGATATGGGAATTATATATTGCGAGAAAGACAGAACATTTACTTTACAGACAAAAAATACAACATATCAGATGCAGGTGGATCGCTATGGATTTTTGTTACATCTATATTACGGGAAGAAAACCGATGGATGTATGGACTATCTTCTGACATATTATGACAGGGGATTTTCGGGAAATCCATATGATGCAGGAGAAGATCGTACGTATTCAATGGATACACTTCCACAGGAATTTCCTTGTTACGGGAACGGGGATTTCAGAAGTACAGCATTTGCAGTAGAAAATGCAGATGGAAGTATGAGCTGCGACCTTCGTTACAAGAGTCATAAAATCTTTGATGGAAAATATAATCTGGAAGGACTTCCGGCAGTTTATGCAAGTGAGCAGGAAGCACAGACACTGGAAATCTTAATGGAAGATCCGGTGACGGGAGTTAAGGTGGTGCTTCTTTATGGAGTGCTTCCCGCACAGGATATTATTACAAGAAGTGTAAGTGTGAAAAATGAAAGCAGTGGCAAAATCTATTTAAACAAAATTGAGTCAGCAAGTCTGGATTTCCTTTACGGAGATTATGAGCTTCTAACATTTTATGGTAGACATGCGATGGAGCGAAATGTTCAGAGAGTTCCGGTTGTGCATGGAACACAGAAAATCGGAAGTGTCAGAGGAACCTCCAGTCATCAGTACAATCCGATGATGATCCTTGCAGAAAAAGAAACGACAGAAGACAAAGGAAATTGTTATGCAATGTCCTTTGTATACAGTGGATGTTTCCAGGGAGAAGTGTTGAAAGATCAGTTAAACCAGACAAGAATGATGCTGGGACTTCAGGAAGAAGCTTTTCGCTATCCGTTGGAAACAGGAGAAATGTTCCAGGCTCCGGAAGTGATTTTATCCTATTCCTCAGAAGGAATGAATCGTTTGTCTCAGAATCTGCATCATTGTATCAGACAACATATCTGCAGAGGCAAATATAAAGAAGAAATTCGTCCAATCTTGATCAATAGCTGGGAAGCAGCTTATTTCGATTTTACCGGAGATACAATCTATGAGCTTGCCAAAGCGGCGAAGGAAGTCAATATTGACATGCTTGTTATGGATGACGGCTGGTTTGGAAAACGTGATGATGATAACAGCGGACTGGGTGACTGGTTTGTGAATGAGAAGAAACTTGGTGGCACACTTGGAAATCTGATCAAGAGAATTAATGATCTGGGTGTGAAGTTTGGTATCTGGATCGAGCCGGAAATGGTTTCAGAAGACAGTGATCTTTATCGGAAACACCCAGACTGGGCATTGACGGTTCCGGGCAGAAATCCGGTCAGAAGCAGAAATCAGCTTGTATTGGATTTTTCAAGAAAAGAAGTTGTAGATGAAATTTATGATCAGATTTGCAAGGTGTTGGATCAGGGTAATATCGAATATGTAAAATGGGACATGAATCGAAGCCTGATGGATGTTTATTCTTCTGTAACAAGAGATCAGGGAAGAGTGTTACATGATTATGTATTGGGACTATATGATTTTCTGGAACGTCTTGTGCAGAGATATCCGAATCTGCTGATCGAAGGCTGCAGCGGTGGAGGTGGAAGATTTGATGCTGGTATGATGTATTACACTCCGCAGATCTGGTGTAGTGATAATACGGATGCAATTGACAGATTACGGATCCAGTATGGAACATCTTTCGGTTATCCGGTATCGGTAGTAGGTTCTCACGTGTCAGCAGTGCCGAATCATCAGACGGGAAGAAAGACCCCACTTCATACAAGAGGTGTTGTTGCAATGTCCGGAACTTTTGGATACGAGCTGAATCTTATGAAACTTTCTGAAGAAGAAAAGCAGGAGATCAGAGAGCAAATCGCAGAATATAAGAGCTATGCGTCGATCATTCAGAACGGATTGTACTATCGTCTCTCAAATCCGACAACAGAAGAAATCTGCGCATGGGAGTTTGTGCATACAGATGAGAAAGAACAAAGTAAAGTTCTTTTAAATATAGTTATGCAGGTGATTCATGGAAATATGACAGTAAATTATGTAAAACTTCAAGGGCTTGAAGAAACAGCTGTATATCGAGAAGAAAAGAGTGGAAAAAGATACACCGGAGCTGCACTTATGTATGGCGGCATGCCACTTCCGATAGAGCCGGGCGAATATCAGGCATATCAGTATTGTTTTGTGAAAGAGTAAAATAAATTGGTTGACGATGGAACAGAAAATGGTGAGGAATGTGAATAATACAGAAAAAATCTTTGCACAGCGTATGGAAAAACATCAGGATGAATTACGTTGGCTTTATATGGAGTTGTATGGAAATGATGCAATGTATGCAGAACTTTGTGAGCAGATGCATGATTACTACTTGAAGCGTAGCACAGAGTTGAAAAAAAGAGATATTAAGAAAGAAAAGAATCCTGACTGGTTTAAGGAAAAAGAAATGCTTGGCATGATGTTGTACATTGACAACTTTGCCGGTAATCTGAAAGGTGTAGAAAAAAAGTTAGCTTATCTGAAAGAGTGTAATGTAAATTGTCTTCATCTTATGCCTTTTCTGGATACTCCGAAAGGAAAATCAGACGGCGGATATGCCGTGGCAGATTTTCGGAAAGTAAGACCGGATCTCGGTACAATGAAAGATCTTGCCAGATTGACAGAAAAATGTCATGAAAATGGTATGAATGTATGCATGGATTTCGTGATGAATCATACTTCTGAGGAACATGAGTGGGCAAAACGTGCACGAGCAGGCGAAGGAGAATACATGAGCCGTTATTTCTTCTATGATAACGGTGATATTCCGGCGAGATACGAAGAAACTGTTCCACAGGTATTTCCTACAACTGCACCGGGAAATTTCACATGGCTTCCGGAAATCGGGCATTATGTGCTTACGACGTTTTATCCATATCAGTGGGATTTAAATTACCGTAATCCAAGAGTATTTAATGAAATGATGTATAACTTTCTTTTTCTTGCGAATCAGGGAATGGATATTATCCGTATCGATGCAGTTCCTTACATCTGGAAAGAGTTAGGAACAAGCTGCAGGAATCTGAAAGAAGTACATACGATTGTCAGAATGATGCGTATGATTGCGGAAATTGTCTGTCCGAGCGTGATACTTCTTGGCGAAGTGGTTATGGAGCCGGAAAAGGTGGTGCCGTACTTTGGTACAGTTGAAAAACCGGAATGTCATATGCTCTATAATGTGACAACAATGGCGACGACCTGGAATAGTATTGCGACAAGAGACATCCGGCTTTTGAAGAAACAGATGGATATAGTTAGCCGTCTGCCAAAGCAATATACATTTTTGAATTACCTTCGTTGTCACGATGATATCGGGTGGGGGATTGATTTTGATACAATGAAACAATGGGGAATGGAAGAGCCTTCTCATAAGCGTTATCTGAATGATTATTTCACCGGAAAGATAGCAGGCAGCATCAGCCGTGGAGAGTTATATAACGATGATCCTGTAACTCAAGATGCACGATTTTGTGGAACAACAGCATCCATGTGCGGAATTGAAGCAGCGGGATTTGAAGGAAATGCAGAAAAAATGCAGACGGCAATTCAAGAAGATCTCATGCTCCACGCTTACATGTTGACACAGTCGGGAATTCCGATGCTTTACAGTGGTGATGAGTTAGGACAGGTAAATGATTATAGTTATAAAGATGATGCTGAAAAAGCATCTGATTCACGTTATCTCCACAGAGGAGCATTCCTGTGGGAACTCGCGGATAAGAGAAAAGATCTTTCTACTGTACAGGGACAATTGTTCCAGATGTTGAACCGATTGGAACAGATCCGAAGACAGGAAAATGTCTTTTCCCAGGAAGCAGAAGTATATACATATGATGTTCACAATGACAGTATTTTAGGAATCCTCAGAGAGTATAAGGGAGAACGATTTATTGCACTGTTTAATTTCAGCGAAAGTGAACAGACTGCGTGGATGCAGGAAGAAGGCATTTTCAGAAATCTGGTGAATGGTGAAATTGTAGAAGTGAAAGATCCAGTTTTGAAAGGCTATGAATTTGTTTGGATGAAATATAAAGCATAAAACAAAATGTAAAATATAGATAAAAAGATTGAAATACTGAAAGAAGAATTGTATAATTTTACCTATAACAACAAAGGAGGATCTTTGAAATGGATCGTTTGAAAGGTAAAGTAGCTATTATTACAGGAGGTAACTCAGGAGTTGGAGAAGCAACAGCAAAGATGTTCGCCAAAGAGGGCGCAACTGTTGTTATCACAGCGAGAAGAGAGGCTGCACTGGAGAAAGTAGCAGAAGAGATTAAGGCAGCAGGAGGAGAAGTTTTCGCTGTTTCAACAGATATCTCAAAGAAGGGAGATCCGGAGCGACTGATGGATCTCGTGATCGAGAAATATGGCAAGGTAGACATTCTTGTGAATAATGCAGGAATTCTTGAGGAAGGACTGAAACCAATCGATCGATTCTCAGACGAAGATCTTGATCGTATCGTAGAGACGAACGAAAAAGGAACTATGCGTTGCATGCGTGCTGCATCACAGAAGATGCAGGCAGGAGCATCTATCGTAAATGTTGCTTCTATCGCTGGAGTGAAAGGATGTGGCGGAGCTGCTTATGTAGCATCTAAAGCAGCAATCGTAGGAGTGACAAAGCATACAGCACTTCGTTTCCAGGCAACAGGAATCCGTTGTAATGCAATCTGCCCGGGAAATATCATTACACCAATGACATCAGGAACAAATCCGGCAGCACTTGACCCGGATATGATCGGTGCAATGTCAACACACAGTAATCTTAGAACACCATCTTGTACAGCAGAAGATGTAGCAAATGTAATCCTGTTCTTTGCAAGCGATGAATCAAAGGCGATTACAGGACAGGCAATCGTAACAGATTTCGGAGCTATGCTGTAAGGAAAATAAGATAGCAACTATTTAAAAAGGACAGAAAGGTTTCGCTTTGTTAACCTTTCTGTCCTTCTTTGTATATAAATAAAAAAGAATGTTGCAAAATGAAACATAAAAGCGTATATTAAAAGAAAAAAAGCGGTGATTCTATGAAAACAAAATTTAACGAGTATTTGACAAAATTACGTAAATCCCGGGTCTACACTCAGGCGCAGATGGCAGAAAAACTGGGGATTTCCAGATCGACTTATACCAATTATGAGAATGGAAACCGGACACCGGACTTTGAAGTACTGGAACGAATATGTGAGGTGTTAGCCTGTTCCTTAGATGAATTATTTGGAAGAAAACCAACTTATGTTGCAAGTTGTGACGTGGTAAAGGAAGACAGCATTCTGTACAATGTATCTGGGATACAAGAGGAAAAACCTAAACTTGCAATAGGAGTACAGGACTTTCGCGATTTGCGTGAAAAACAAGCCTATTATGTGGACAAAACACAGTTTATTGAACAGTTTTTAGAATCCTGGTATCAGATTACATTAATTACAAGACCGAGAAGGTTCGGTAAGACACTTAATATGTCAATGTTGGCAGAATTTCTTGACTGCACAAAAGATTCCTCCGATTTATTTTGTGGAACAAAGATTACAAAATCTGTCCACTACAAGGAGCTCAATCGATATCCTGTTGTATTTTTGTCTTTCCTTAACGTGAAAGCGGGGGATGCAGAATCTTTGTGTTATGCATTGAAAGATACTGTACGTGCGGAGTATGAGCGCTTTTATCAGATGGTTAATGATGGAAGACTGTCAGAATTCCAGGTGAAAGAATTCAATATGATTTATAATAGTTTATGTCAGGAAAGCATCGGAAAAGAAATAGAAAATCATGTAATTCGTTCAATTGCTGTTCTTTGTCAGGCACTGAGTACGTATTATGGAGAAAAAGTATTTTTGCTGTTAGATGAATATGATACTCCGTTTATGTCTGCAAATTCCGAAGGATATTATGATGAAGTAAGAGCAATGTTGAATCGTTTTCTGGCAACATCCCTGAAAGGCAACGATTATCTTCAAAAGGCAATTCTGACAGGAATTCAGAGAATTGCGAAGGAAAATATATTTTCGGGTCTCAATAATTTAGTTGTCTGCACAGTGCAGGATGAAGATTATGATGACTGTTTTGGTTTTACAGAGCAAGAAGTAAAAGAGCTGCTTGCTTATTGTAAAGCAGAATTTTCAGATGAGCTGAAAAAGATGTACGATGGATATCATTTTGGCAGTACAGATGTATATAATCCATGGTCAATATCGTGTTATGCGGCAAGAAGAAGGATGGATTCTTATTGGGTTAATACAAGCGAAAACAGTATTTTACGTAATGCACTTGAAGTACAGGGAAGGTCTTTTGAGAAAGAATATGAGACCTTGGTCACAGAAGGTGAAGTAGAAGTGACAGTAGATTTTTCAATGACTTATTATGAAAAAATGGACGAAGCAAATTTATGGGGACTTCTTGTAAATGCCGGAATTGTAACAATTACAAAAGAAATCGAAGAGGACTATTACCGACTTCGGGTTCCTAATCTGGAAGTGTGGAAAGTGTTCAAAGAATTAACAGCATGTCATCTGAAAATCGATGAGAGACATATGGAAAAGATGTTAAATGCTCTTAAAAGAAAGGATATGGAACGTTTTGCAGAAGAGTATCAGGGAGTTCTTTTGGAATTGCCATCTTATCATGATCTGAAAGATGAGAATAGTTACCATATGATGACGCTTGGAATGTGTGCATTTCTTAGAAAGGATTATGATATCAAAAGCAATCGGGAAACCGGAGAAGGCAGAAGTGATATCTGTCTTTATGCAAAACATGACAGATATCCAAATTTAATTTTGGAATTCAAGTATACCAAAGATGAAAAAGACGATTTAGAAAAGCTTGCAGAAAAGGCACTGGAACAGATAAAGGAAAAACAATATGACGCAGAGATGACCGGAGAAGTGTGTTATGTTGGACTGGCACATTGCGGGAAAAGAGTTACTGTTCACTCCCGTGTCAATCACTCCGCT
>ULOI01049423.1_pt1 | contig 13954 bp, 13 predicted proteins | sample 1952231 | NCBI WGS metagenome assembly ULOI01 (sample SAMEA4835593, study PRJEB28245) | human gut metagenome | biome: gut microbiome; material: fecal sample | place: Denmark | collected 2008
GTTCCGCTCATTTTACGTACAAAGCCGGCAATCGCCATAAAACACTGTGCTAGAGCAGATTCTTCTTCGCCTAGTTCACCGGACGGTTGGCAGATATCATAAGCCGCACGCATTCTCTTGACTGTTTTCAAGAAATATGTTTTAAACGATACCTTCTGAACACTCTTCCCCGATTTGTTTTCAGTTTGCAATTCCTGTGTAGAAATAAATACATATTCGGCAGCTTTCGCTAAAAGTGTATATCGCAAAGCAGGTTCACTGCTCGGATCAAGAAACGGTTTTAAATCATACCCGATAAAGAGGTCTTTAAGAATTTCCAATTCCTCTCTGAATACGCCCGTAGCCTGTTCTACATCATCAGCAGAAGGGGCAATAGAAGTATCTCCGCCATAAAGTTTCATGGCCTCACGCATATTGTCACGAATGCCAATATAATCGACAATAAGACCGTATTCTTTTCCCGGATATTTTCGGTTAACACGACTAATCGTTTGAATCAACAAATGCTTCTTTAACGGCTTATCATTGTACATATAAGTCAACGAGGGAACGTCAAATCCCGTAATCCACATATCGACAACAATTACTATGTGGAAATTCGATTTATCCTGTTTAAAAGCTGCGTCAAGTTCTTCAGAACGTTTGTTGTTTTTCACGCCGCCAAGATAGTTATACATTTCCGGTTGATCGTTGCTGCCGACACTTGCCACCATTGCCATAAAGGGCATGGGCTTGAGTTCACGCAATTCTTCATCGGTTACAGGAACGCCATCAGCTGCTTTCTTCTCAACAAACCATTCGGGATATTTCTCTTGGAACTTTTTCAACAACTCAAATGCGATTGTTCTGGTGGAACAGACAATCATTGCTTTTTGAACTCTATCTGGATCATTTGCACAAGATGAAACATAATGGTCATGAACATCTACCGCAAGTCGCTCCAAACGGGAAGGCTCACCCAAAATAATTTCCATTGAGCTCATAGCTTTTTTACTTGCTTCAATATCTTCTGCAGTTGCGCCATCATCAGCGCATTTTATGTAATAATTTTCAATTTCCCTTACTTTTTCTTGATCAAGCAACACTTTTGCGATGCGGGGATGATACTTGATAGATACAGTAAGGCCGTCAGCAACAGCCTGATCCATGGTATAACGATCAATTTCATCACCAAAGGTCTGATATGTTTCTGAAATCGGTGTACCTGTAAAACCGACAAATGTCGCATTCGGAAGCGCCTCTCGCAGCACCTTGGCATAAGGTTTGGACACCATAGCCTTCATATTATCGTCGGCATCCTTACTAAATTGTATCTTTTTCGCATTTTCAAGCTGCGTTCTATGCGCTTCATCAGAAAAGCAGATAATATTTGAACGCTCGTTTATAACACCGATTTTGTCATCTTTTCGGTCACAGAATTTTTGAATGGTGCAAATGTAAAATCCGCCGCTTTCACGGGCGCCAAGTTCCTGACGAAGTTGTTTTCTGTCGGGAACAACACAAACTTCGCCAAGATTTAAAAATTCTTTGCTTTTCGTAAATAATTTCGCACCTTGTTTTTGAAGGTCATCTCGGTCAACAATCATAACAATAGTAGGCGAACCAATTTGGGGAATATCTGTGCAGCGCAGAGCAAGCTGCCGGGCGAGGAAAGCCATTGTATAAGTTTTGCCACAGCCGGTTGCGCCAAAATATGTACCGCCTTTTCCACTCTTTTCAATAACGGATTTGATGATACTTTGCTTTAAAAGTCGAGCGGCAAAAAATTGGGGATAGCGGCAAACAATTTCTCGTTCTTCGCTGTCGTACTCACTGTCTTGAAAATAAATATAGTCACGGAAAATTTCAAGAAATCTTTTAGGACTATAAACACCTTTAATCATTGTCTGCATTTCCTCAAAAGGAAGCGTAGAAACCTTGTCTTCGTCATTTACACGGCGCCAAGCATAAAAATGCTCATAGGGTGTACGGACAGTTCCCAGCCTTGTTTTGACGCCGTCAGAAATACAAGCCAACGGGCAGTAATGCAGTAAATGCGGTATATCACGCCAATAGCGAATTGTAATCTGCTCATAAGCATCGTAAATTGTTGCATTGGCATCGGCAGGATTTTTAAGTTCAATGATACACAAAGGCATACCATTAACAAATAAGAGAATATCCGGGCGACGAGTTTCTTTCTGACCGTTGTTTGTGTATTCAACAGAAAACTGATTGACTACATGGAAAATATTGCTTTGGGGATGTTCGAAGTCGATCAGCGAAATCATACGGGCAAGTCCAGTTTGCGGCACAAACTGAATACCATTAACCATCCAGCTATATACTTTATGAAGTGTAGAAAATTCGCTTTCCGAACCAACAAGACGCACGGAGTCCATTATCTGACGAATTTCATCGGCTGTGAGATCGGAGTTTGTTTTACTTAAAAACTGTTCCATATCATCAGCATATAAAACGGCAGTTTTTGAGTCACGTACAATACTGCTTCCGGGGAGATAATCCCATCCCTCATCTTCTAAAAATGATATAAAGGCATTTTCAAATTCTGATTCGCAATAGCGACCGTTGTATTCCTGTAATTTAGACATGGTTTGTCCTCCACATGTTTTTACTTTGAAAGCGCTAAGATAATTTTTCTGCAATTTCTTTCAAATTATCAATAAACCAATCGTATTGTAATTGCTGAATTTTATCGCCGACATCGCTTGATTTGTCTTTTTCTACAAGCTCAATCAACTGCTCTATACTTTGTTTATCATTTGATAAAAATTCACCTATGTTGCCGGAACGATACATTGTCAAAAACGCCCCACGAATATCACGTTTTTGTTCAGCAGTGCTTTTTTTGAACATTTCGGCCAGTTTATACATATCTAAACTACTTGCAAAAGAATTTTGAGTAAGAAATTTCCCATAATTTTCAATGATGTAATTATAAAAATCATCGCTTTGATCGGGCAGATAATTGAAGTTTGGAATAACCGAATCGCCAATTTTTAATGACTCAGCCATTCTTTTGCGAAGTAATTCATATTCTTCCTTTTGCTGTTGCGTACATTCATTACTAAGAATCGTGCGAAAAATCTGCTCAAGTTGTAGTTTGTCGCCTCTTCCCTTGAGATTATTTACAAGAAGATTTTCTATTTTTTGGTCATCATATCCCAAAATATCCTTAATCATAATTGTATAAACTGCTATGGTTCCATATTGATAAAAAGATATATCATCAGGGTTTTCTAATCTCTTTGCAATGCTATCTAATGCAGTTCTAATGTTTTGCTCTGTTTGAATATAGTATGTCTGCAAAACTATAATATCGTTGTCGCTATTCGATCTATCTCTGTCATAAATAACAAATTCGGAATATGCTTTATAAGCTTCCTCCATTTCAGAAAAATCTTCAATTTGATATATGATATAGTCATAGCAAAATTTAAACAACGGAGCATTTTCATCCCCCAGTTCAATTGAAAAATACTTTTCCTGTCCCCATTTATCTGTTTTACCTGATTTTTGGTTAAGCACAAAATACAACACTCCGAAAAACACTGCTTGTATAAAATCGTTGTTTGAAAGATATTCCTCATCAATCTTATTAAAGATATCAGCTGCTTTTTGACACGAATAAATAAACGAGCGTAAGTTTGAAGTTTTGCAAGTTTCCATTATGTTTAAAATATTTTTAACACTTTCCGAATCTAAGAAATTGTTTAATGTTGTATTTCCAAAAATCTGGATTATGTCTTTAATTGCTGTTTGATAATCCTCTTTAAACTGGATTGTATCGCTTACGGTTTTTTCTTTGATTTTAAGGTATTTAATTGTGTTGTCAGTGAACAATCTGTTCTTATGATCACTTAGTCTGTCAAGAAGTTCGGCCGTTTCCTGTTCCTCTTTGTTTTCTGCTTCAATAGGCTTATACTGAATTATCTCATCCTCATTTGCAACTAAAAGCACTTTTACTCCGTCTTGCTCCACAAGATTATTCACATAGCCAAGAACTTCAAGAATATCTATGCCGGATCTTTCCAAATCCTCAAGAATAATAAGTTTCCCCGAAAAATCTACAGACTCAAAAAGCTCCTGCATTTCTTTGTCAGAATGTGACAGATCAATGCCAAAGAAACTTGTTACGCCTTTCAATATGGTTTTAGATGCAAATTTTCCGGTAGTCACTTTTTCAGAGGTGTTATTCAAAAATCCAATTCGACTCTCTAAATATAATGCTTTACTTACTTCAAAAAGGTCTTTCAAACCATACAATGAAACTGTTAAACATTTAATTTTGCCATTTTCCTCTTTTTCAAGAAATGGTTTAAGTTCATTTTGAATATAATAACTTTTTCCGGTGCCCCAAGGAGCCGTTAGCATAATGGCACTCTTGGTTTTATTCTCGGTCACATAATGCAAGATATATTGATTTAGTTCCTGATATGTCATTATGCTTATCCTCCTTATTTTTATTGCTCTTCCAATGAGCCACGAATGAGTATCGGGCAGATGTTTTTGATTTGTGCTTTTAGCTGTTCATTAATTTGCTTACGTGTAGTATAAACAGCAAAAATTTCCGCAATGGCTTTTTGAACTTTAATATCAGGGATCGGGATTTGAATATCACACATTTCGCTCCAATCGAAAGTTTCCCTTGCAGACCCCCAAGAATTGAAGCGGGCATATCGGTTAAACTCGGACCTCGAAAAATATAGCATCAAGTATTGCGGCAACAACTTTTCTATATCTTTACTTCTAAATACTATATAGGATGATGAACAAATATATGTAGTATCTGAATCGTTGAGTGCTATGGAAATTTTTTCTCCATTTCGAGAAGTTACTGTCACATATGCAAAATTATTGGGTGGAATCAAAAGATATGGGCGAAGATTTACATCTTTCATATCTGCCTTGGTTTCAATAAATTTCTTTTCTATGGAGATTCCCCTGACCGAATCTATTCCAAATGTTAAATCGTCATTTTTTAACTCAACTGGTTCCAAATATTTCCCGATCGCTTCACAAGGCATTTTTCTCCGTAAATCTTCAATATATCCATCGCAGACAAGCTTCAAATCTTCCAACCCACGCTCATAGCTTTGCTGATTGGCAACCATTGCTTTGTATATATCAACATATTTTTGCTGTGTGGGGAGGTCAGGTACAGAAATTTGAACATCGCAAAAATCACTCCAAGACATTCCATCTCGTACCGAAGCATCTGCATGAAACCAAAAGAAGCGGTCTTGCTCTTCGCATTTCAACATAATGAAGAAATAATCATCCAGAACACCACCCCCCTCTTTTAATGAAAATACAGTGTAAGCCGGGCTTACATATTTATCGTTTTTAGAGTGATTATATGCAATTGGCAGCACTCTATCCCGACCAACATGCATAAGATTACAAGCAAAATGGCGTGGAGGAACGACTTGATATTTTGAAGTATCCTCTCCAACTTGGTGAGAGGGTTCGAAAAATTCTTTATCTTTATTTACACCGGAGACTTGATATGCTGTCAAATTAGGGATACCGCATTTTTTGGAATATGGAATTATTAGACTGCCTAACTTGTACTTATTTAATCCCATAGCCGATCCCCCTAAAAGCGTCCTCGAGCATCTTTTGAGATTCCTTTTCCTGTGCGAGAACATCACGCATTTCCTTTTGTATACGGCTCATTTCCGCATGGAAGTCTATATCCAAATCATGGTCGATAAACTTAATATATTTGCTGGGCACAAGGCTCCAACCCTGTTTTTCAATCTCACTGATACCAACACTGCGGTACAGTTCGGGCACATCATATTTTGTACCGTCTGTGCCTTCGCTCTGCCAAGTGTGGTATATATCTGCCGCTTTTTGGATCTGCTTCTCATCCAAAAGAACTTTCTTTTTGTTTTCACCCTTGACCGGATTCTCCGTCCAAGTGCGCAGATCCATAAACAGGATTTCACCTTGACGGTTGCGCAGCGTTCTGCCATGATATTTGCCACCCTTTTTATTCTGATTCAGAATCCAAAGAGTAACGCTGATATCCGTTGTGATAAACAGCTCACGAGGCAGAATAATAATGGCTTCAACTTTGTCGTTTTGTATTAGCTTTTTTCGGATTTCCACGGTATCGCTGTCACCCAAAGCGCCATTTGCCAAAAGAAAACCGGCCACGCCGTCCAATGGTTTCAAATGGGAAAGTATGTGTAAAATCCAAGCATAGTTGGCATTACTCTCCGGAGGAGTGGAATAATCCGTCCAGCGAGAGTCGTTTTTCAAATTGCTGTCATACCACCCCTTAAGGTTAAAAGGCGGGTTTGCCATAATGTAGTTAAAATAAAGACCTTTGTGAAGGTCATGGGTGAAGGTAGAATCGGCCTCGCCGCCGAGATTGTGGCTGATTCCACGCAAGGCGAGATTCAATTTTGCAAGACGATAAGTGGCAGGCTCTTTCTCCTGACCGTAGACATTAATACGACTGATATCGCCCCGTTTTTCTCGAATAAGGTCGGCGCTCTGAACAAACATACCACCAGAGCCGCAACACGGGTCATATAATGTGCCATCAAAAGGCTCAATCATCGCCGCAATTAACTGAACAACGTCATGAGGAGTGTAGTACTCGCCCTCTTCTTTTGTCGCATTTACGGCAAATTCTTTTAAGAAATATTCATATACACGACCGATAAGGTCTTTTTCTTCACCAAAAGCCTTATGGCTGATTTTATTGACTTCATCTACAACCTGTTTAATATCATTGGGAGCGAGGTTACGAGTAGTAAATGTTCCCTCAACAAAACAGCCCTTTAACTGTTTGCTACTGGTAGCAATGCTGTGCAGAGCAGTATCCAAAGCAACATTAAGTTTAGGAGCAGGCGTTTTAATAATAGTTGACCACCGTGCTTCTACGGGCAAATTATATGTACCGTCAGTAAAGGTGGCATCGTCAAAAAATGCCGCAATAATATTTTCATCATCGGGATCAAGCCCTTGGGCGATGAGATCCTGACGGAGTTTTTCCACTCCGTCCTCAAACTTTTCTCCGATAAAGCGTAGAAATACAAGTGTGAGCATCATATCACGCTTTTCGAAAAACGAACCGGAATTACGAGCTTTGCGCAATATATCACGGCACTTAAACAATATTGAGTCCAAATTTATTTTTTCTTCAGTTTTCTTCTTTGCCATTTATATTTAGCTCCCTATTATGCATCATAGTCTCTTGTAATACTTTTCAATGTAAGACGAAACATCTATTGTAGCCATATTATCTGAAATACAGTTTTCAGCAAGATCGGTGCAAGGAGTTTTTTGCCCGAAACATTGCAAAGTGCAATCCACATTTTTGCTAATCTAATTTTCTTTAAAGGAAATCAAATAGAATTTGCAAACTTATGTTGCTGTTATTCCTGATCCTCTAAAAGCTCGTAGATCCGATAATAGGACAGCATCACCTGAAGTTGCAGCTTGTTGGCGAAAAGTTGGCGGTAGGTGACGGTTTCCTCCTTGCCTTCGGCTTTGAGGTTCACCATCTTCTCTGTCGCATCGTCATACTGCTTCAAGATGGCGACGAGCATATCTTCAAAGGCTTTTAGTCTCTTTTCATCCATCGTGCGCCCCGTTATTTCTCTGCCGCAACGCCGGATTTCATCCAAGCGTCCACTTCGCTAATTTTGAATTTCCAAAGCCTGCCGATCTTTGTGGCGGGCATTTCTCTTTTTTCGATCCAAGCGAGAACGGTATCACGGCTGACGCCGAGATATTCGCAGATTTCTTTCATAGAGTACCAGCGTTCAACATTCAAATCCATTTTTGTTGCCCTCACTTTCGGGTAGATATAAAAATACATGTTAAAGTATATCACAAAACCTCGCGTATATCAATGATTTTTGTGGATTTATGTAGAATTAAAGGAATTTTCTCTGATGTTCAAAGAGGAGAAAAGCAATATTCCCTTGCCCGCCACTTCTGGCGGGCATATTTTTTGCCTATTTTCAAATTTTTTCTTAAAAACAGGTTGCGTTTTGGCGTTTCAATTCCAAATAAGTGAAGGGGTTAAAAATTTTTTCGGATTAAAGGTGTGCATTTGCCTTCTCTCGGTGGGAATAAGTGAGAGGTTTTTTTGAGACGGAAAATCCTTTTGAAAAAACTTTTCAAATATTTCTTAAAAATAGGGTGCGTTTTAGCCTCCTAATTCCAAATAAGTGAAGGGACTTTTTTGACAAGTAAAAATAAGCCATCCAGCAACCGGATAAAAAATATTTTCTCATTTTTTCTGTGAAATAGGGTGTCATTTGGCTTTGTAATTCCAAATAAGTGAGGGGGTCTTTTCACCGAATAAAAAATTTTTTTAGAAAACCTCAAAAATGGGTGTGCATTTCGGCACCCTTTGTCCAAATGAGTGAAGGGGTTCTTTGCAAAACAAAAAATTTTCAAAAGCACCCGATAATTTTGCTCTTCCCAGTGGGAACAAGTGAGAGGGTTTTTCAAATTCAAAATATTTTTCCCGTTTAGGGTTGCCATTTGCCCTCTCCCAGTGGGAATAAGTGAAGGACCTTCTTAACTGCACCTTGAAAATTGAATAATAATCCGAATGGGATATGACTGTGCCACGACCTTCCGAAAGAAGCGAGCACGGCGACGCCGCTTGACGGGGCAGGGATAGAAAACGACATTCGGAAAAACGCAACAGATATCGGATGGCACTATGATCCTCACGCCGATATCTGCCTTACATAGCCGTAAAAAAGGAGGATTGAAGCGCTATGAAAAAATCAGAGCTCAAAGAGCTTTATCAGATGATGTTTCCGGAATATCCGGACATCGTGACCGTCCAGCAGCTTCGGGAAATGCTGGGCATCAGTCGTCAGCTTGCCTACGATCTCATCAACGATGGTGAATTGCAGGCAATCAAAATCGGCAACAGTTTCAAAATCCCGAAAGTCAGTGTGATTAACTTCGTGACTGAAGAGAAAAAGGAGGTGAAATCCAGTGCCTGAACGAATCGAGATCACGCCGTCCCAGCGCAGGCGGTGCAACCGCCTGATAAAAAGGCTCTGCGCCAATTATGATGACGGTAACTGCCTATTGCTGGACGACGGCGAGCCCTGTGTTTGCCCGCAGACCATCTCCTATTCACTACTGTGCCGGTATTTCCGGAACGCGGTTTTACCAGCCGAAAAGGAACTGTATGCGGATATTTTCAAGCAGCGTACATATCGCTGCGCCGAGTGTGGAACAGCTTTTACACCCAACTCCAACCGGCAGAAATACTGCGCCGCTTGCGGCAAACGGATTCACCGAAAGCAGAAAACCGAAAGCGAACGCAGGCGGAGAAGTGGAACGTTAGACACCAAAAAAGCCTGATGAATCAAGGTTTACAGCCGCCGATTTGGGGCAATGCGTATCAGATTCCCTGCAGCCTCAAAATTGGCGGTCAAACCGTCCACAAACAAAAACGAAAGGAATGTACTTATGAAAAGAAAATTAGTAACCGTGGATGCAGAAACCCTGCTTGCCACACCGATGAGCAAGACAATGTTCATCGTCGATGGGCTGATTCCGCAAGGAGTCAATGTCCTGAGCGGAGCCGCTAAAATCGGCAAAAGCTGGCTGATGCTGTGGCTGGGATTGCAAGTCTCCCAAGGCTTTCCCGTTTGGGGAATCCCGACCATGCGCTGTGACGTGCTGTATCTCTGTTTGGAGGATACGCTCAAACGAATCAAAGACCGGCTTTTCGATTTGACGGACGATTCAACCCGAAGCTTCCACTTGGCCGTAACCTGCGGCTTGATTGGGAACGGGCTAGAAGAAGAAATCATTAACTTCTTGGAGGACTTCCCGAAGACAAAGCTGGTTATTATCGACACGCTCCAAAAGGTGCGGGATTCCAGAGGCAGCGCCGGGAAAACGGGGATGTACGGCAACGATTACGACGATATTTCCGCCATCAAAAAGATCGCAGACGAGCGTGATATTTCCATCATTCTTGTCCACCATCTGCGCAAGCTGAAGGATGGAGACGATCCGTTCAACGAGGTGTCCGGCTCTACCGGCATCACCGGGGCGGCGGACACCAATTATGTACTCAAGCGCAAGCGAAGCAGCAGGGACGCCACGCTTCTTGCCTGCGGGCGGGATGTGGAATATCAGGAGCTGACCCTGCGGTTTCAAGACCTGAAATGGGAGCTGGTGGAGCGCAAAAACATGGAGGAAATTCACAAAGCAGAAATTCCGCAGTTCCTTTTTCGGGTTGTGGAATTTATGAAAAATCGCACCGAATGGGTAGGAACCGCCACCGATTTGATTGCAGATATGACGGAAACCGAAACCACGCCCAATGTGGTCACCAAGTACTTAGGGCAGTTTTACTATGAGGTGCTGGAGCCCGCCGGAATAGAGTACCGCACCAAGCGGACGGGACAAAGCAGGCTGATTAAATTCATACACCGTGACGGCGGTGACGCAAATGACGGGAATATCACGGTATAGAGAAATGTCCGTCACAAGCGTCATTACCGTCACAAACAGAAAATACGAAAAGGAGAAAAAACAATGGCAAACTATGAAATCGTAAAGAAAATCGCCGTGCTCGGCGGCAAGCCGGACGGCGTAACCAAAGAAATCAACATCGTGAAATGGGGCGTTTATGATCCGATGATCGACATTCGCCGCTGGCAGGGAGACATTGCCTCAAAGGGGATTTCCCTAAAGCGGGAAGAAGCACAGAAGCTGTTAGACGCTTTGAAAATCGCTCTTGAGGAGGTAGAAGCATGAGAAGCAAAACACTTGGAATCAATGTGCGGGTAACGCCAGAGGAGAAAGAAAAACTTTTGAAAAATGCCGAATACTGTGCGCTTTCTCTTTCGGAATATCTGCGGAGGCTGGGGCTTGGAATGAATGTTGAAGCAACAGTCCGAGAAAAAGATTGCCGACTTTTCCGGCAGTTAAAGCAACTGAGAGCAGCCATTCCGCAAATTGAAAAGGATGAAATTATCCGCTGTATAGATGCGATTTTGAAAGAATTACGTTAGGCAGAAAATGGCTGCGCTATCGTAGCGAGCAGACCGTTTGTACTCCCAAAGGTCGTAAAACGGTAAATCTCGTTAGGGCGCACCCTAATACCCCATAGAGAAAGGATGAAAAAAGATGCAACGAAGAATCAAAAAACAGTTCTGGCTTTCCCCGCAGGATGCCAGAGAATTAAAACGCAAGGCAGAGCTTTGCGGCATTACAGAAACAGCCGTGATCCGAATCCTGCTGCACGGCTACGAGCCGAAGGAAAAGCCGGACACAAGATTTTATGAAGCAATGCGCCAGCTTTCCGCCATCGGCAACAACATTAACCAGCTTGCGGCGAAAGCAAATACACTCGGCTTTATTGATACACCGATGCTGAAAGCGGAAGCCCTGCGCTGGCACCGGTTTCAGGCGGACATCGAAGCGGTGTTTCTCCGTCCCGGTGAAAGTAATCTGAAATGGCAATGAGGGAGGTGAACAGCATGACAAAACGAAAATCTGATTTTACTTTGCCAACAAATTCGCTGGACGAGCTGTTTTCCTCGCAGGAGGAACGGGACGATGCCAAGCTGGAACGAGTCAAAGACATTCCGCTTACTGAGTTGCACCCGTTTAAGGATCACCCATTTAAAATCAAAAATGATGACGAGATGAAACGCATGGTGGAGAGCATTCAAAAATTCGGTACACTCACACCGGCGCTCGCTCGACCTTTGCCGGAGGGCGGGTGCGAGCTGATCTCCGGGCACAGAAGGCTGGCGGCGTGTCAGGTGCTTGGCATTGAAACAATGCCCGTAATTATTCGAGCGATGAGCGACGATGAAGCAGTCATTGCAATGGTGGACGCCAACCTGCAACGAGAACATATTTTGCCCAGCGAAAAAGCATTTGCCTACAAGATGAAGCTGGATGCAATCAAGCATCAGGGTAAAGCTTCTGTGCAAGTTGCAGAGAAGTTGTTGAGTGTGGAAAAAGTAGCCGACGATGCAGGTGAAAGCAAAGACCAAGTCCGCAGATATATCCGCTTGACCTACTTAATTCCCGAACTGCTCTCAATGGTGGACGACGGAAAAATTGCTTTCAACCCTGCGGTAGAAATCTCATACTTAGACCAGTCAGAACAACGGGTATTGTTAAACGCAATGGAGCTCAACGACTGCACGCCGTCCCACGCACAGGCAATCCGTCTAAAGAAGCTTTCGCAGGAGGGGGTGTTGCAAGACCAGACGATTTACGACATCCTCGCCGAGCAGAAGCCCAACCAGCAGGAGCAGTACAAATTCAAGCGGGAGGACATTCGCAAATACTTCCCCCAAAGCTATACGGACAAGCAAGTCTGCGATACGGTCATCAAGCTGTTGGAGCAATGGCAGCGCAGACGGGAAAGAGACAGAGACAGCCGCTGATTCGAACCGAAAATGTGTGCGGAGCACGACCTTCGCACAATGGAAAGAACGGCACCGGCAGGGTACAATGGCCTTGTCGGTGCCGGACTGTCCGTGAATGCCAAATACAAAGAACGGAGGTAAAACAAATATGGTATCAGGACATTTACAGGTTAAAAAGGGATACTACTACGCCGTGTTAAGCTATTACGACAGCAAAAACAAGCGGCACGTCAAGTACATATCCACCGGACTTCCCGAAAAGGGAAACAAACGAAAGGCTGAAGCGGAGCTTGTGAAAATCCGCAACGCCTTTGAACCGCCCGCAGAGATCGGCGAGCTTTGCTCCAATATGCTGTTCGCCGACTATCTGCTCGGCTGGCTGGAGATCGTCAAGGTCAGGGTGAAACCCACCACCTTCGGCTCCTATGAAAGTATGGTAAAGCAGACCATCGAGCCGTATTTCCGGAATAAACCGATCACGCTGAAAGACTTGGAAGCAAGGCACATCCAGCAGTTTTATTCGGAAAAGCTGCGGACGGTCAAGCCCAATTCCGTTATCCACTATCACGCTGTGATTCATCAGGCGCTGAAATACGCCATGAAAACCGATTTGGTGGCGCAGAACGTAGCGATGAAGGTAGACCGCCCAAAGAAGAACGATTTCCAGCCGGTGTTTCTGGATGCGGCGGAGCTTCAGCACTTATTTGAAGTGGTCAAGGGTACAAAGCTGGAACTGCCGGTCTTAGTCGCCGCCTTTTACGGTCTACGTCGTGGCGAGGTACTGGGGATCAAATGGGACGCCATCGACTTTGAACGGGGAACGCTTACCATCAAACGGACGGTGACCTCTGTCAATGTAGGCGGGAAAACGCAGATCATCGAGCAGGAATCAGCAAAAACCAAATCCAGTATGCGCACGCTGCCGCTGGTGGGAAGGTTCAAGGAATACTTTGCGGAGGTCAAGGCGGCGCAGGAGCTGAACAAGCAGATCTGCGGCAACTGTTACAACTACGAATACGACGGCTTTGTATTCGTAGATGAGCTGGGCGAGCGGATGAGGCCCGATTACCTGACCTCCCAATTTCCAGCCTTTATCCAGCGGCACGGCATGAAGAAAATGCGCTTCCACGATTTAAGGCATAGCTGCGCATCCCTCTTGCTCGCCAACGGTGTACCGCTTAAGCAGATTCAGGACTGGCTGGGGCATTCGGATTTCTCCACCACGGCGAATATCTACGCCCATCTGGATTACAGTTCGAAACTCTCCTCGGCGCAGGCGATGGTGAGCGGGATGCCCCTTCCCGAAGCGGGCGATTTCGGCAGCAGATGGGAGCAAAACGCAGAAAAAAACGGGGCATAAAGCAAAAAGCTGTTCTTTCCAAAATTATGGAAAGAACAGCTCAAAACCGGGTGATTTTTGGATAGATCACGAAAAAAGAAAAATCCAGCAAACCCGCATGGTTACTGGATTTTTGTGGCGGAGACGGTGGGATTCGAACCCACGTGGCGCTCATCACGCCAAAACGATTTCGAGTCGTTCTCGTTATGACCACTTC
>ULOI01030386.1_pt1 | contig 13766 bp, 13 predicted proteins | sample 1952231 | NCBI WGS metagenome assembly ULOI01 (sample SAMEA4835593, study PRJEB28245) | human gut metagenome | biome: gut microbiome; material: fecal sample | place: Denmark | collected 2008
CATCATTTTTGCTTTTCATAGCTTCAACTAATTGTTTTTTTAATTCATCGCGTAACATTTTAAACTCCTTATTTGCGTAAGCGTACGTCATTATAGTTTTTTTTGTTTTAAAATAAAAGAAAAATCTTGCTAAGATGCCAAATTTTATTTATAAGGGAATTTAACTTTAACTCTTATTTCAAGGAATTAACAACCAAATGCTCTTGACGTTGTTCACAGGCTTTTTATTGGGACTTAGTATTCCCGCCGTTGCCAGTCGTTTTGGAAAAATTTTACCCGCCGACCCTGGGTTGGTCTTGGCGACTTTTTGGCATAAACCGCATTTCCCACAAGCTCATAATACCAAAAGAGCAAAATTATTAAAACTTAAATGGATTAAAATATCTTTATTTTCAATTATTTGGGGGGTAATATTAATGTTTTTGTTCGGATGTGCATACAAATTCATCGGCGCCGAATATATTATATGGTCCGGCATGTTTTTATATATTGTGGCTTTATCCATGGCGGTTGACCAACAATATTATTTGTTACCCGATTTTTTGACAGTGCCTTTATTATTTTTGGGCTTCGGATTCACCATATTTACAAATCTTTTAACCCCTCAAAATGCTTTTTTTGGTGCATTGTTCGGTTATGCACTTTCAACTTTGTCTGTTTTTGTTATGAATTTATTTCGCAAGGCCGAATTCGGGGCCGGCGATGTGAAAATGGTCACAGCTTTGGGGGCTTGGCTCGGTTATATGGGACTTAATTTAACATTGGTCCTTTCTTTCGCATTCTTTTCGCTTTGGGCCATATGGCGCCATAAACGTACCGGAGCTTTCGGTCCAGCATTGGGATTGGCTGCTATCTTGATTTTATTTTTTCAATACATTAAATAAGGGCTTTACAAGAGAAATAAAAATAAGTATTATCTTAAAATAAAACCTAAAACTTTAAGAGGTTATCTATGCCGCGCAAAAAGAAAGAATCGCTTGTCCATTTGGATTTGGACACCATTACCAAAGAAATCAATCCTGACGATACACTGCTTAAATCACCCAACGGGCGATTAACTATTGGCGAAGCGCTTAAAAATGCGCGCGAAAAAAAGAAATTTTCTTTGGCGGAAGTTTCCCAAAAATTACGGATTAAAGAGGTTTACTTGGAGGCTCTTGAAAAGGGGCATTATTACGTCTTTCCCGGGCTTTCGTACGCAAGCGGTTTTTTGCGTTCGTATGCGTTATTTTTGGGATTGGATGCCAAGGCTTTGGTGGAAGAGTTCCATAAGGAAACTTCACAAATTAAGGTTGAACAGGCTCAAATGCCTATTCCGAAAAATTCCAATTTAATGCCATCGTTCAAGACGATTTTAAACGCATTAATCGTTTTATTAATTATCTATTTAATTTGGTATATTTATGTCAGCTTGACGACTCCGGCTGTTTTGAAGGAAACTTTTATTGAAGAAACAAATCAGCTTGTTGAAGAACCTCAAAAAACACTTGCAACAGCGAAAGTAGTAAGCGCTGACTTAGAAACGGCACCTGTAGTTGCCGATTCGATTATTCAAAATGAGGAAAAAACTGTTCAAATGAAGGCGCCCGAAACAACGCCCGCGCCGACACCTGCAGTAAAAACATATGGCACAAACAAAACCAAGGGTATGGCATTGGTTGCTACCGATGAAGTTTGGATTCGCATTATGGATGATGACGGTACGGTGTTTGAACGTGTTTTGTATCCGGGCGATCGTTACAATTTGCCTGAACGTGCCGAAGATTTACGCATCCGAACAGCCAATGCCGGTGCATTAAAAGTATATGTGGATAATAAGCCTATTCGTCAGTTGGGCGAAAAAGGAAAATTTTTAAACGGTTTCCCCTTAAATATTGAAAATTTTCGATAGCAGGGATTAAAAGTATGTTTCAGACAGAGAAAAGCTCTCTGTCTGATTTCATATTTGAATTAGTAAAATAAAGGATATTATAATGCAGTTTGAACAAAAATTAGAAACGATTTTAGCCAGAGCCGACGAATTGACTGCCTTATTGGCAGAGGGGCCCGACGGTGAAACGTTCGTAAAGTTGTCAAAAGAACTCGGCAGCCTTGAACCGTTGGTTGAAGCCGGGCGTAAATACAAAAAAATGCATGCCGATATGTTGGAAGCCGAAGCCATCATGAATGACCCCGACATGGAAACGGAATTCAAAGTAATCGCGACCGAAGAATATTATGCCTTAAAGGAAAAATTGCCGGCTATTGAAAAAGAAATTCAAATTTTATTGTTGCCTAAAGACGAAGCGGATGACCGCAACGTTATGTTGGAAGTGCGTGCAGGCACCGGTGGCGAAGAAGCTTCGTTATTTGCGGCGGAATTATTTCGCATGTATGAACGTTACGCTGCCACAAAAGGTTGGAAATTTGAAATGTTGTCCGTTAACGATACAGGCTTGGGCGGCTATAAAGAAGCAGTTGCCCAAATTTCCGGCAACAGTGTTTTTGCAAAATTAAAATTCGAATCGGGCGTTCACCGTGTTCAACGGGTGCCTGAAACTGAATCAGGGGGGCGCGTTCATACATCGGCAGCAACAGTAGCTGTCTTGCCCGAAGCCACCGAAGTTGACGTTCAAATTAATGATGCCGATTTGGATATTATGACGTGCCGCGCATCAGGGGCAGGCGGCCAACACGTTAATAAAACGGATTCTGCCATTCGCATTGTTCACAAACCTACTGGTATTGCTGTTGAGTGTCAAGAAGAACGCTCTCAATTTAAAAATAAAGAGAAGGCTATGACCCGTTTGCGCACGGCTTTGTATGATATGCAACGCCAAGCATTGGACAAAGAACGTTCTGATAACCGTAAAAACCAAGTTGGTTCGGGTGATCGGTCAGAACGTATACGCACCTATAATTTTCCGCAAGGCCGCGTTACCGACCATCGGATTAATAAAACATCCTATCAACTTGGCGAAGTCATGAATGGCACCGGATTAGATGAATTTATTGAAGCATTGGTTGCGGAAGACCAAATGGCGCGTTTGACGGAAAATGAATAATGGATTTTCAAGATATTGTTACGAAATTAAAGGGATTTTCGCCAACACCTGAATTGGATGCACGTATATTTTGTGATGGGCGTTTGCCGACACAAAATCAAATTGTCGAGTTCATAGAACGGCGAAAAGCCGGTGAGCCCGTGTCCAAAATTATCGGTGAAAAAGGGTTTTGGAAATTTGTATTCAAGACTTCAAAAGATGTACTTGACCCGCGCCCGGATTCCGAAACAATGATTGAGACAGTTTTGTCTTATTATCCTATCGATAATAAAGCGCTAAAAATTTTGGATATTGGGACGGGTAGCGGTTGTTTATTGGCGTCTTTATTATCTGAATATCCAAATGCGCTGGGAGTTGGGTTGGATATATCCGATGCGGCATTAAAAATTGCGCAAGAAAATCTAAAAGGTTTACAGGCAAAATTAATTCAAAAAGATTTTATGTTGCCTGATTGGTTCCAAGGAATTGATACATCCGATATTATTATATCCAATCCACCATATATTCCGACTAAAGAAATTGAAAATCTAGAAAATGCAGTAAAAATTTATGATCCGCTATTGGCATTGGATGGCGGTGAAGACGGTCTGAATGCCTATCGACAATTAGCAAAAACTCTACATAATGTGATAAATAATACCGCGAAAGTGTTTTTTGAAATCGGGCAGGGGCAATCTGAAGATGTTAAAACGATAATGCGACAAAATAATTGGAAGTTTTTATCGGCACACTGTGATTTGGGTGGTATTATTCGAATTTTGGTTTTTGAGAAATAAACATTTTTTGACAGTCTGTTTCTTTTTATGTGCGCTTTTCATTACAATTTATACTAAATAAGTATTTCTACCAAGTAAATTCTAAAATGTAAAAACACTCAGTACATCAGATAACTTTGAAATTTAGTTCAAAATTAAAAAAAAAACACCGCCCAACAAGGGCGGTGCTATAGTACTTTGTGAAAAAATTAGAATTGAGTACGCAGACGCAATCCGATTTTTTCTGCATAAACGGTACCTCTGTCTTTTGAACGTCCGTCAAAAGCATAATTACCATACATGCCCAATGTCCAATCGGGTGTTAAGAAGTAAGAAACTTCGGCGTCAACAGTCCAAGCTGAAATTTCCGAACCTTCAAAGTGTGTATAAGCAATACCTAAATCCGTTGCCAATTTATCACACCATTGTTTATAGGCCGCACCGCGGACAAGATAAATTGGTTTATCTGCGCCATCATGACTGGCCCAAAGTGGCATTTCCCAAGATGCTTGTACATACGGCAAAACAACGCCAAAATCATAGCCGGCTTTGGCATCAGCTCTTACGTATTTATAAGCACCACCGTTTTCATGCGACCATGATTCTTTTTGACCGTAAGCCAATTTACCTTGCATTTTAACCGGACCCGTGCCATACGTATATGTACCGCCGAGTACCCAATCAATATTTGTATCTTCTTTATTTACCTCGCTGATACCCATTTTCGGTGCTTGTCTCATCCATGTGTTTGAAATAGCGGCATCAACAGAGATTTCATCCGTGACACCATAGCTGAGCGCTTCGGATAAAACTTTGTCATATTGGCGTCCGTTGTAACCGGATTTATCCTTATCTTGATAACGGGACGCTTCCAATGAAGTCACAGATGCAACATGACCTTTATTGGGCGTGTAAAACGGATTAGTCAGCTCAGTGGCCATTGCCGGTGTAGCCAATGCCATAACACCTAAGAGTAATAGAGTTTTTTTGAACATATTGTCCTCCTTTTTTTTAAATTTGATCTCAATGTATCACAATACATTAGATAACAACTAAAGTTTAGGCGAGCCTAACATTTTATGCAAGCGAAAAGTGTCAAATTTAACTATTTGTTAATTATTAATTTTATTTTTATTTTGTTTTCAATAACTTATTTTTATAAAATTTTTTATTGAATTGCAATTATAGGTTGAATAGTATACTTTGTTTTCGGGTTATTACAATCTTGCGTTGTAAATTAGTACAACCATTATATGCATATCGGGGGTATAATTACCACAAATACGCGTATTTTTATACGAATCGTCTTAATTTTTATAAATGATGAATATTAAATTTCAATTTTAAGTTGTTACACAGCGCATCAAAATTTAAAATTTTAAAGAGTTTGAACTTTGCATAACAAGTTTTATTGATAAAAAGCTGTATTAGTTGTTTAAGTTTATAAAACAAAAAGACTGACACTTAAGGTCAGCCTTTTTATTATATGGTGCGGAAAGCCGGAATCGAACCGGCACGGGAATAAATCCCGACAGATTTTAAGTCTGTTGCGTCTACCAATTCCGCCATATCCGCCTTGACTTGGTAGATAAATCGTAAAGAAACATACATGAATTTTAATGCATCGTCAAGTATTTTTTAAACGTTTTATAAAAAAATTTAAAATAATGCTTGTCAGCCTGGCATGAGTATGGTAACTTTCTATATAATTTATATATGTTTTAGGAGGCCCTTATGGATGAGTTCGACAAAATCAGAGAATTTTCTGAAGATATTGCCAATCGCAAAGAACCGACGTTGTCTTTGGATGTAGAAGTTAAAGAAGAAGTCGTTGAGACCGATGACGCAAGTTTGTATGATTTCACAGCGGAATATGCTGAACGCCCGGCTTATGATCCAATGAACGATTTTGAAGAAAAAAAATTTTCTTCCATGAAATTGCATATTATCGCTTTAGCTATTTTTATCGGTATTTTGGCACTTATTTTAATCGGATTTTTTGCGTTTGGTGAGAAGGCTGATAACAGTGATGAAATTGTTACAATTTCGGCAACTCAGGAACCTGTTAAAGTGCGACCCGAACAACCGGGCGGCATGAATATACCCGATCAAGATAAATTGGTTTATAACCGTATCCGTACCAACAATATTGATACGAAAGTGGAAAGTTTATTTCCTGAACCCGAAAAACCGGTTGTACCAACAATTTTGGCCATTGAAAATAACGCACCCGATACAGCTTTTGTTTCAATGGAGGAGGTCAAATCCTTTAATCCACTTGCCGATATGCCATCTGTCAGTATTCAAGAAACACCGAAAGTGGAAGAAGTGCCACTCAAAAAAGAAGCGCCAAAAAAAATTACTAAACCAAAACCAACCCCTGCGGTCGTAAAAACAACAAAAGTTGCAACACCTGCCAAAGCGGCAAATGGTATTTGGAGCGCACAGTTAATGTCGTCATCAACCCGTGAAGCCGTTGAAAAAGCATGGCCGTCCATTTTAGCTAAAAATAAGGCATTATTATCCAACATGTCTTATCAAATTGCCAAAGCGGATATTCCAGGTAAAGGTACATTTTACCGTTTGCGTGTCGGCAACTTTAAAACGCGCGATATGGCAAATGAGTTGTGCACAAAACTAAAAGCAAGAAAACAAGATTGTATCCCGGCCAAATAATGACAAATTTTAAACCTATTAAGGCTGTTATTTTCGGGTGTCAAGGCACCCGATTAACGATCCAAGAAATGGATTTTTTTAAACGGGTCAACCCTTTGGGGCTTATTTTGTTTGACCGAAATGTCGATAATCCCGAGCAGGTTAGGGCATTGACTGCCGAGTTCCGTAAAACGGTTGGCAGAGCTGATGCCCCTGTTTTGGTTGACCAAGAAGGCGGTCGTGTCACACGGCTTTGGCCTCCCTATTGGACGGGGCTTGGGTGGAATAAAACGTATGGGGATTGGTATGAACAAGCCCATCAAAAAGGCATAAATGGCGTTCAAAAGCATGCTGAAATTTTAGCGGCCGATTTATTATCCGTCGGCATAGATGTTGATTGTTGGCCCTGTTTGGATGTGGCCATGCCTGACACGCACGAAATAATGGTAAAACGATGTTTCTCAAATAATTCAAAAATTGTTGCTGCCTTGGGACAAACGGCTGTTGAAACGGCTTTAAGAAACGGATTAATGCCGGTTGTCAAACACATACCCGGTTATGGACGAACAAAAGTTGATCCGCATATGGGTTTGCCCGTTGTTAAAAATTCATTGAACGAACTTGAGGCAACTGATTTTTTACCGTTTCATCAAATTAAAATGCCTGTTTGGGGGATGACCGCCCATGTGGTATATACGGCTTTGGATGCAGATTTACCGGCAACCTTATCTAAAAAAGTTTTAACCTATATTCGCACTAACTTAAAATTTGATGGCTTCTTGATTTGCGATGATATTACAATGGGTGCTTTAAAAGCATACGGAACATTAGGAGAATTGAGTTGTCGAACGTTGGATGCCGGCTGCGATTGTGTCTTGCATTGCAACGGATATATGGATGAAATGGAAGAAATTGCCGGCGTTGTTTATGATTTAACATCAGACGCCTTAAACAGATTAGAACAAGCGCAAGGATTAAGAAATGCATGATATAATTTACACAGCAACTACTTGGATTATCCCTTTATTATTAAGTGTTATTGTACACGAGGTGGCACATGGGTATGTTGCTATGAAACTGGGTGATTACACGGCTAAAGCCATGGGACGTTTGACTTTGAACCCTAAAAGCCATATTGATCCGATTGGCAGTTTATTGGTACCGGGGGTTTTATTGTTGGCACATGCCCCGTTTTTGATTGGATGGGCGCGTCCAGTACCGGTCGATTACCGCAATTTGCGCCATCCGAAACGCGATATGGGATTGGTTGCGGCTGCAGGACCTCTGTCAAACTTACTTTTGGCGGTTATTTTCGTACTTGTATTGCGGATTTTGTTATTTATAGTGCCCGATGGGCCAATTTTGCACTGGCTCTTTTTAAATTTAGAAAACGGTATCGCAATTTGTCTTGTCTTATGTATCTTTAATTTGCTGCCGATATTGCCATTGGACGGAGGACGTATAGTTTCCTCTTTACTTCCCGTTAAATTAAGTATAGAATATCAGAAAACTGAACCATATGGTATGTTTGTCTTAATCGGTTTGCTTTTCATGCCTTCCATATTCGGCATTAATATTATCAGCTGGTTTATAAATGTTCTTTATCCATATTTCATGGGCATTTTAAGATTTTTTATGTAAGGAGTATAATATGTTAGATATTAAATTTATTCGGGAAAATCCCGAAAAAGTGCAAACGGCTGCAAAGCAAAAAGGTTTAAGTTTAAACGTTAATGAACTTTTGGCGTTAGATAAAAAAGTCACATCGTTAAAAACGGCCATGCAAGCGGCTCAAGAAGAAAAAAACCGTTTGACTAATGAAATTAAAAAGGCAACAAACGAAACGCGTCCCGCTTTGATTCAAAAATCTAAGGAAGAGGGCGTTAAAATCACAGAAATGACGGCCGAATTAAAACCGCTTGAAGACCAATTATACACAATGATGTTATCAACGCCGACAATTCCCAAAGAAGGTACGCCTATTGGGAAAGACGAAAGCGAAAATGTTGTTATTCGCCAAGTCGGCACGCCGCCGAAATTTGACTTTGAACCCAAAGACCATGTGGAATTGCTGGAAAGTAAAGGTTTATTGGAAACAAACCGCATCACGAAAATTTCAGGTACGCGCACAGTAGGGTTAAAGGGCGTTATGGTTCAATATGAATTGGCTGTCCACCAATATGTTCTGAATAAATTGGCATCAAAAGGGTTTACGCCCATCAGTGTGCCGGTTTTATGCGATGAACGTGCTTTATTGGGGACGGGGCATTTCCCTGCCGACCCGGACAGCGTTTATGAAATGCCAAAAGACAATCAATACTTAATCGGGACAGCTGAGGTTATTTTGAACAGTTTGCATCGGGATGAATTATTGACCGAAAATGATTTGCCGATGATGTATGCAGGATTTTCGCCATGCTTGCGCCGTGAAGCCGGTGCAACAGGGCGCGATACGCGCGGCCTCATTCGCGTTCACCAATTCAACAAAACCGAACAGTACGTTTTAATGCGCGACAATTTGGAAGAAATGGAAAAAATGCATTATTTCTTATTGAATAATACTGAAGAAATTTTGCAGGATTTTGAATTGCCGTATCAAATTATTCAAAATTGTACGGGCGATATGGGCATGGGCAAATACATGATGCATGATGCCGAAGTGTGGGTGCCGTCTGAAGGCAAATACCGTGAAACGCACAGTTGTTCGTCGTTAATGGATTGGCAAGCGCGCCGTACCAATTTAAGGTATCGGGGCAATGACGGCAAAGTGCATTATTGTTATACATTGAATAACACAGGCATTGCCAGTCCGCGTATTTTTGTCGGCCTCTTGGAAAATCACCAGCAAGCCGATGGTTCGATTAGAATTCCGAAAGCCTTGCAACCCTACATGATGGGAATGACACAAATTAAATAATCTTAAAGGGCGTTTGATACGCCCTTTTTATTTTTATCCGAAAACCCTCGGCTAGGCAGGGGGGGGTATTTTTTCGCAAAAGGGCAATAACTCTTAAGGATTGGAATAAATATTAGCCTGATTCATAAGGGTATTTAAAAATTCGTTAAAATAAACAAACAATCGGTTAATTAATTTTTACGTCCAAACAAACGTTCGATATCGTTTAATTTTAATTCGACATATGTCGGGCGCCCATGAATACATTGCCCCGATGTACCGCAAGCTTCCATTTGGCGAAGCAGGGCATTCATTTCATCCAACGTCAAGATACGTCCCGCTCGGATAGAACCATGGCACGCCATTCGTGCACAAATATCTTTAAGTTTGTCTTGCAGAGTAACCGTATCTTCAAATTCGGCGATTGTATCAGCCAAATCTTGAATAAGCGCTTTGATGTCAACCCGTTTTAATATAGCGGGCATTTCGCGCACGACAATACTGTCCGCACCAAAAGAATCAATCACTAATCCGAGTTTTTCCAAATCTGCTTGCCAATCCATTAAAGTTTGGACTTCTTGTTGTTTTAAATCAACAATTTCAGGAATTAGCAACATTTGCGTTGCAACATGTTGTCCCAAATTGCCCATCATTTTTTCATAGGTTAACCGTTCATGCGAAGCGTGTTGGTCGACTATCACAATGCTGTCTTTTGTTTGCGCGACAATATACGTTTTGTGAAGTTGCGCTTTGGCAAATCCCAACGGCGGAAAATCATCTTGGATATCTGTTCTTGTTGTTTCGGGTATTTCAAAATTCGGCACTTCATCCGTTTGAATATCGGGATTTGCAACAACGGCACTTAAATCGGTATAAGGCGTATCCGGATTGAATGAACTGTATTTGTTTTCAGAAATATTGATATATTCCTTATCAGTACGAACCGAATAAAAATCATTCATTTTCATCATCGGTTCGACATTAGCAAAATCTAACTTAGACGGCGCTGTCGAATGTTGATGCTGCGGCAAAATTGATGGAGCAGCTTTTCCCAATGCACCGATGCCGATTGTCGTAGCCGTTTTATGCCCGTGCTGAGCCAAAGCATTGCGAATGGAACCGACAAGCAACCCGCGAATGGAGGCGGCATCTTTAAATCTTACTTCCGTTTTGGCCGGATGAACGTTTACGTCCACATCTTCATTCGGTACCGTCAAAAACAACGCCAACACAGGGTGCCCTTCATTGCCATGTCCCAATAATCCTTGAAATGCGCCACGGACAGCACCCAAAACCATTTTATCCTTAATAAAACGTCCGTTAACAAACAAATATTGCTCGGCGGATGTAGCTCTTAAATAGGTTGGCAACCCGACATAACCGCATAAATGTATACCTTGATAATCTGTATCAATTGCCACGGCGTTTTTATCAAATTCCCTGCCGATAACTGCCGCAACACGTGTTAATAAATCATCCGTTTTAACATAATTTATCGACACGCGTTCGCCGTTAGTTAAAGTAAATGATATATGCGGGTAGGCCATGGCTAAACGGTTGATGATGTCTTTGGCGTAATTTAACTCGGTTTGTGCCGCCTTTAAAAACTTCAAACGGGCAGGTGTGGCGTAAAACAAATCGCGCACCTCAACCGTAGTACCATAGGTATGGGCAGCAGGCATCGGGTCGTTTTTACGACCTCCCAAAACCTCAATGCTCCAAGCTTCAGAAGCCTCTTTTGGACGAGAGGTAATTTTTAATTTTGATACCGAACCGATTGATGGCAACGCTTCGCCACGAAAACCCAAAAAGTTAATATTGAATAAATCTTCATCCGGCAGTTTGCTTGTTGCATGCCGGTCAACGGCTAATACCAATTCGTCTTTGTTCATCCCTTTGCCATTGTCAACGACCGAAAAATAGGTTTTACCGCCGTCAATCATCGTTACATCAATTTTGGTTGCTCCCGCATCAATGGCATTTTCAACCAGTTCTTTAAGAGCTGAAGCGGGACGTTCGACCACTTCGCCGGCCGCGATTTGATTGATAAGGTTTTGGGGGAGTAGTCGAATTGTCATTTATTCTTTGACCTTTTGGGATTCCTTTATGGATAAAATAATATTTTGAAAATTTTATTTTCTGGTTAATGAAGATGCCTTAAGCGCGACCAAAAGAATTCGAGAAAAACCCTTTACATTGCCATGGAACAACAAATTAAGATGAGGCGTAACCATATGTAACGATTTTTTAGCAGCTTGAGTTTTTTTATTTAATGTGCGCCGGATTTTTTCTTTTGTATTGGATGGTTTAATTATGTCATTTAAATAATCATCAAATTCATGGGCAGGCATTTCAGCCAACAATACAGCTGTTCTATGTAGCTGTGAATACTTATTATATTCAATCTGTTGAGCTTTATCTGGTATAAATTCATAATGCCCTTTTATTCCGTACTGCTTTAAATTGTTGAGCATAAAAGTTAAATCATTCTTAATTTTTAATGGATAAAAAACATGATTTTGAGGCAAACGACCATAAATATAACTAAACAATTCGGTTGCAATAAAGCTAGCTGTTTTTTCGATATTTTCTTTGAGAAAAATCCCTAATTTTTGACGCTCAATATCGGATAAAGAACGAATTTGATAAAGCGTTTTATTGAGGATTATTTTGTCTTTGACTTTCATTTTGAAATCCTTAAAAATATTATTTCAGCCTTTTATCTCTGACAATAGTTATTATTGCATTTGTTGAACTATCATGCGTAAGTGTCGCATTTTTATCGGTTATTTCAGGCAAGATTGCTTTTGCCAACTGTTTGCCGAGTTCGACGCCCCATTGGTCAAAGCTGTCAATATTCCAAATAACACCTTGCACAAAAACTTTATGTTCATACATAGCAATCAATGACCCGAGCGCTTTAGGCGTTAACTTATCAAACAAAATGGAATTCGAAGGACGGTTTCCCGGAAAAGTTTTAAACGGAATAAGTTCTTCTTTTACGCCTTCTGCGCGCAACTCTTCGGGCGTTTTGCCTTTCATTAACGCTTCGGGTTGTGCAACAAAATTAGACAACAATATATCATGATGTTCGCCCAATTCATTTAACGAATGGATAGGTGCAATAAAATCACAAGGAATTAAATGCGTCCCTTGGTGAATTAACTGATAAAACGAATGTTGTCCGTTTGTTCCCGGCGCTCCAAATAAAACGGGACCTGTAGCATAATCAACTTTGTTGCCGTTTTTCTTGACACTTTTACCGTTACTTTCCATGTCCAACTGTTGCAAGTAGGCCGGCAAACGTTCCAAATATTGGTCATAAGGTAAAACAGCGATTGTTTCGGCACCTAAATAAGTTGTGTACCATACGCCTAATAATCCTAAAATTACGGGCAGATTTTTTTCAAATGGTGTATGCCAAAAGTGCATATCCATTTCGAAAGCTCCCGTTAACATTTCAATAAAGCGGTCGTATCCGATGGCTAACATAATGGACAAACCGATAGCCGACCACATAGAGTAGCGGCCGCCGACAAAATCCCAAAAAATAAACATGTTATCGGGGTTAATGCCGAATTTTTGTACGGCTTCGGTATTAGTTGATACTGCCACAAAGTGTTTTTCAACGGCATCCAAGCCCAATTTTTCCACCAGCCAATATTTTGCCGATGTTGCATTAACAATCGTTTCTTGCGTTGTAAATGTTTTGCTTGAAATAATAAACAAGGTTGTTTCAGGTGTACATTTTTTAAGTGTTTCAACGATATCAGTTCCATCAATATTCGATACAAAGTGGAAATTTAAAGCGTCTGTTTTGTAAAATTTCAAAGCTTCCACTGCCATAGCGGGCCCCAAATCCGACCCTCCAATGCCGATATTGACAACATCTGTTATCGGTTTGCCCGTTGCACCTAACCATTTGCCGAGCCGCACTTGTTCTGTAAAACCTTTCATCTTTTCAAGAACATTGTTGATTTCGGGCATCACATCCACACCATCGACCAAAATCGGGCGGTTGTCCCGATTACGCAAAGCAATATGCAATACGGGGCGGTTTTCGGTTGTATTAATGCGTTTACCGTCAAACATGTCGTTTGTCGCTTGCTTTAAATTGGATAATTTTGCCAATTCTATCAGTAAATCCATCGTTTCTTGAGTGATATTATTTTTGGAATAATCCAACAAAAAATCATTAAATGATGCATGAAAATCATTAAACCGATTCGGATTTTGCTCAAATAAATCACGCATTTGAAGTTTTTTAATTACCTTTGCATGGTCAACCAATTTATTGTAAATATCAGTCATAATTTATCCTTTTTAATTAAGGGCGCACATCAAATTCGGGTGGCACGACAATAGATTTTCCGTTAACGGTTTGTGTCGCATCCAACGGCGGTTTTTCAGGCGCAC
>ULOI01057407.1_pt1 | contig 13595 bp, 10 predicted proteins | sample 1952231 | NCBI WGS metagenome assembly ULOI01 (sample SAMEA4835593, study PRJEB28245) | human gut metagenome | biome: gut microbiome; material: fecal sample | place: Denmark | collected 2008
TTGCCCCCATTGTGCTTTTGAACGATTCGTCTTTTTCGTGAGCGAACAATTCGCTGCCTCCGAATTTCTCACGCAACACCTGCAATGCCGCCATCGCATTTTCATACGTCGCATGAAACGGTTCCTCCGCCGTGGTTGCCGCAACCTCCAACTGCTGATAGTCATAACGATCGAGCGTATCGAGGCCATAAGTATAGTCCGTAATCACGCGCAGTAGCCCGACCGCCTCGGATTTCGTAACCTCCTTCGCAGCCAAGACATGGGAGAGCAGGCGGACGGTCTTTTTCAACTCCTCCAACTGCTCGGCTTTCGCTTGGTTATTGACGGCATACCCCTTTATAAGGTACTCTTTCAGCACCTTGTTCGCCCAGATGCGGAACTGCGTGGCGTTTTTGGAGTTGACACGATAACCTATCGACAAAATCATATCGAGGTTATAATATGGAATCATACGCCGCACTTGCCGTAGCCCCTCATGCTGAACATGTGCAATTTTTGCACATGTTGCTTCCCGCTCCAATTCGCACGACTTATAAATGTTGTTGACATGTCTGACAATAACCGTTCTGTCGACTCCGAACAATCGCGCAATCTGCGCCTGCGTCAACCATACGCTGTCGCTCTCCATGCGGACTTCCAGACGGGTCTCGCCGTCGGCCGTCCGGTAAATGATGATCTCCCCTCTGTCCATACGAACAAATATAGAAAAATCCGCCTGCATCTCAAAATTTTCCGGCATTTGGATTTCTCGCCCGAAATCGCTATCTTTGTACTGTCATGCAAGGAGATACGGCGGCCGCGCAGGCGAACGGGCAGGCGGGCGCAAGACCGTGCAAAATGACAGTAGGCGATGCGGGGACGGAAGCCGAAAAACCGTCGCAATTCGTTGATATACATCGGGCTTACATTCGTACGGAAGCACCTTTATCCGCACTTTTCAGTCCTCGAAAGAGGACTTTTTTTGGACTGTTCGCCGCAAACAAGAGTATTTTAACCTGTTTATCAACACCTTATATTAAGAGATCGCAATCTTTACCGAAGCAGGGTAGTTCCGAAAAAGGCACGCTCTCCATCTACCAAAGTGTGTACATGGCAGATTTGAATGTTTATCGGTAGATTTGAATGAGCGTAATACGCTGAATAACGCTTATTTGCACAAAACTTTCCGAGCTTTTCAATCGTATTTGATTCACAAAAAACAGATTGAAAATGCTGAACAGAAAAACTTTCTTCGTTTCGTTCTTCCTGCGTCGCGATCGTGTGATGAAGAACGGGACGGCGCCGATCATGGCGAGAATCTCGGTCAATGGGATCGCCAAAGAGATTTATACCCAATGTCGTACGGCGGTCGATAAGTGGGATCCCGCCAAAGGACGAGCGACAGGGCGAGACAGACTCTCCTATGAAGTAAATGCCTACATCGACGATTTCCGAGCGAAAGTCATCGAGATCTACCGTACCTTGCAAGCCGAAGGGTTCGAGGGTAATGCCATCGAAATCAAAGAGCGGCTGAAAAGTCCCGGCAAGCAGGTTCGTATGTTGCTGGCCGAGCTGATGCTTTATTGCGAGAAGCGACAAAAAGAGGTCGGCGTACGAATCACGCAGTTGACCTCCAACAAGTATTATCGTCTTTGCCGCTACCTCCATGAATATACACGTTTGGAGTACAAGAAAGAAGATATTCGGTTGACAGAGGTGACCTATGGCTATCTCGACGGATTCAATACCTTTTTGCAGACCGCCCACCGTTGCCACCACAACGGTGCCATCAACATTCTGGATTGCCTGCGAAATTTCATACTCTATTGCCTGCGTAACGAATGGATCGAGAAGAATCCCTTTAAGAACTATAAACTGAAAGAAGTTGCGCCACCGCCGAAAGAACATCTAACGAAAAAAGAGATCGAGATGCTGATCGCCAAGCCGATGCCGAATCTGCGGTTGGGAAACGTGCGAGATATTTTCGTATTCTGTTGTTTCACCGGTTTGTCTTATTCAGATATGAAGAAACTGACCTTCGATCATATTAAAACCTCGTTCGACGGGGACAGCTGAATCATCGCGCACCGTCAGAAAACCGGAACGCCGTTCCATATCAAACTGCTGCCCATCGCCCAACAACTGATCGAAAACTACCGTCCCACATCGAAAAACAACCTCGTCTTTCCCGTGCCATCGGTCTGCGACAACATGAACCGCACGCTGCAACGTATCGCTCGGGATTGCGGGTTGAAAAAGCATATATGTCCGCAACTTGTTGACAGAAGTTACGTTCACTACTACGAATATCCCTGATACGTTGCAGCAACTCACGGAAGTAACGATTACCCCCTTCTTCAACCGCACATCATCCATAGCAAATCTCTTTTGGATATATTCATGAAGCCGTTGAGTCGCCCAACGGCGAAAACGGGTTGCAACCTGAGATTGCACACGATAGCCCAAGGCGATAACCATGTCAAGATTGTAATGGTCAATGTTACGTCTCACCTGACGATTGCCTTCCTGACGAACTAACAAGAATATCCTGCCATGAAAGAAAGTTTAGAGCGGATAAACGTGATATCCAATATAGGACATCTAACTCAACATTTGAAAAGAATAGTTGAAAATCCAGATGATGAAGTTCATATCGGAGGTGATTACAAAGCGATAGCTCCTCAATCTCTTATAAAAAAACATAAAAAAGAATTTAAGTTCTTTATTGCAGAATTAAGCGAAAAAATAGCGAGTTGTTTATAATTTTATGCAGCCCCAACCAATAAATAACTTTAACTACCGTAACGGGCGTTCATGCGCTGGCGCAGTTCTTTCTGCTTGGTATTCTTGTAGTAGTGCTTCTCGATGGTTCGGGCGCTGTTGCCCGCCATTTCTGCAACATGGGTAATCGGAGTGCCCGCATCGAGTTCGCTGGAAATAAATGTGTCTCGTGCCGTGTACCACGTCATTTTCTCGTCGATTCCCAGAATCTCGCAAACCTTGTCCAATGTTTCACTTACGAGGGTTGAGAAGCTGTTACGGCGTCCCATCTTCTGTTTGTCGGTCACGTGTTTCTCAGTATAGACAGGGAAGACGTAGTTGCCGATCCCCTTGCCTCTGTATTTTTCCAGAATTACGATGAGACGGTCGATAAGCAGTGGCTTGGCCAGCTTGGGGAATTTGGTACGCTCATAGACAATCATGCCTTCCTTTTCGTTAATCATGTCCCATGTCAGGTTAACAACATCAACGTTGGCCATACCGCCGCTGTAAAAGCTGAAGAGGAAAAGGTCGAGACAAAGCTACTCCTGCTCGGAGAAGAGGCTGCGGTCCATGAACTCTATCCGGCGGATGATGTTCGGATTGACGGCTTTGGACTCGAACTGTCCCCACGCCATCTTTTCCGTAGCTGCCTCGAAGATTGCGGGGTTGGCTCCGTACATGTGGAGTTCGTCCTTGGCGTAGTTTACCAATGCACGGAAGATGCGAAGGAGCTGGCGCAAGCCGGCACGATTACCGTTTTCGATGCCGCGCCGCTCCAGATAGACGATGTATTCCAGAAGAAATTTCTGGGTAATGTCGGTGAAGTAAAAGCGAGACAGGTCTTTGTTGTACTGCCTCTGGGTGAAGGCCGAAAGCGAAGTGCGGAACTGCTTGTACATACTGGCGGTGCCGACACTCTTAACGAGTTTGCCGTTCTTGAATTTTTCGTGGTTCTCGAAGTATTCGATTCGGACGTTGATGAGCTTGAGAACCGTCAGCACTTTCAATTCCTGCTTTGCCTTTTCCTCTTCTTTGGGTTTGAAGCAATCGGCCCATTGCAGTACGGAGAAGTTACGCCATTCCTTTTCCCACCGTTCGGCAACGGACATGTACTTCTCTTTGAGTTCAAGCAGCAGTTGGTTTTTCTTGAGGTATTCGCTGGAAGCGGATTCAAAACTCAGGGTTTCATTGTTCCAGCATTTGTAAGCTCCGGTGATACTGACGACCCGGGGAATGCGGGTGTAACCGGTCTTGTAGAAAATCATTTCCAGTTTGACCATCTTGGGGTCCTGGGGGTCTTTGCGACCTTTGAATGTGATCGAACAATACATATCGTTAATTTTTTAGTGGTTCATGTATTCCTGCCGGTTCCCTACATGGGTGCCTACATAAGAATAGAACTATCCACCGTATTCGGGTGGAAACGGAGGCAATCCGTCACCCGAAGAATCAATTAACTTGTTGATATGTAGTTGTTTTAGTCTATGCTGATTTTAACTTTATTGGAGTTGGAAAATCTCTTAGATATATTACTATCTTCGGTGTGAGTGAAGATAAACAAATGACAACAAAAGTCTTTAAGGAGTGTTTTGCAGAAGGATATGAGGGACCTAATGATGTCAAGTTTGATTTTTCTTAATAATGTCAAAGACGGAGTCGACCTTTCCATAACAATTACTCCTGACGATACAGAGTCCCGTTATTTTTCCAAGATAGTTTCCAAGTCGGAACTTGCAGGAACAGGCATGTCAAATGCAGAATATATGCAGGCTTCAGTGGATCAGTATATTGTACTTGTCAAATCTTGAATAAAACTGCACATCAGGTTATTTCTGAAATAGCGTTATACGGCCCGAGTGAAAAGGAAAGCAAGTTGGAGTATGAGTCTTCAGACTATCTTTGCCTTGCTTGTTCGTTGACACCATATGGAACAGTGAATTCGGAAGTGGCATCTGTCGAGTTTGCTACAGGGAAGGTTTCTCCTTCGGACAATCAGATCGAGATTGTGCTGGGAACAGTTACTTCTGATGCTGTATCTTTCAACATTACCACAACAAATTCCGATCCTTATGCGGTATTTATGAAACCTTCTTCTAATTTTAAAGGGAAGAGAGATGAGGAAATTATAGCCTATTTCAAGGATCAGATTGCGAGAAGCAGATTGGAGCGCGGCGAAACCCAAGGTTCATATACACAACTGGATAGTAGTACTGAATATTCTATTTTTGCATTTGGATATAAAGGACAGTCTGTAACAACAGGGCTTTTCAGAAAAGATTTCACTACTGAGACAGATATAGCCAAAATTACCTTCAGTATTAATGTCGATATGTCTTGGGGTTTCCATAACATTCATATTATACCTAATCCGATAACTGCATTGTACTATTATGAGATAGTTACAGAGGAGACCACAGTAAAGGAATCTCTGCAAATCATTGACGAGATTGCAAAACAAAAAATATCGTCAGGATGGTGCAGAGACCGTGCTCATTTCTTTAAAACCTATGGTTTCGAAGGAGAGTATTGGGGCAGTTATATGGGACGCTTCGAGAAACTCGAGCCGGGAATATATAAAGTCGTGGTTGTAGGTGTTGACGCAAAAACAGGAGAATACAACTCAGTGGTTGCTTTCAGCGAGCCGTTTAAAACTGAAGAATATTAAATTTAACAACATTTCCATCATAGGATGGGTTGGCTTGCGGAGCAACTCCTTTTATTTATATTTAAGACACCTCGAGAATAACAGAGACCGTTTTTGTTCTCGACTTCGGGTTTCCTTTAAAATAAACGTTTAAACCGAGCGCAGAAAGCAAACCAGTTTGCACGCTACCAAAGCGACGTGATTGTAATCGAAGTTTATTGAAAAAATGCTGCGAAATTTACAGCATTTTTTATCCGTATAGCGATTCTTTTACACGCTCAGCGGAGTAACGCTTACATACGATTTGCTTTCGCGTTTTTTGCAGAAAGGAACCGTGCTGTCACCCAATGCGAAGAGTGTGTTATTCTTACCGATAATTGCTTCGGCCGGAATTCGAAAACCGTCCGACACTGGTACGAATTTATGTTAGGCGCCCCGGAGAATCACCTCCTTTTCGCCGTCGGGCTCCACGATCACCCGCTCCCCGCTGTACAGTTTGCCGTCGACAATCAGTCCCGAGAGAAATTCCTCGATGCATTCGAGCAGGGTGCGGACGCCGTATTTGCGCTGGTAGCCGATGACTGTCAGCGTCCGCTTCGCCTCGTCGGTGATTTCGACCTTATAACCGAATCTGTCGACACGCAAGGCAACTCATTGATTTACACATATATGACCTGCTACACATCCGAGAGATCGAGCGCACGGAAGATGACAAACAGGTCTTCACCATCCAATACATGACCTACCTTTCCACGCAGGATGAGCTGAAAACACTCTTACCGGAAAGATGATACTGGTCACGGGCATATGAAAAAAGTCTGCGGAAATACAGACTTCCACCGACTTTTCATTTACATCTTGATCCCTTTTTTCATGGAACCGTTCTCGCTCCCAAGGGGCTGCCCACATCCTCGATCACGGTGCGTCCCCGGAGGCATCGACAATCTGCCTCAGCCAAAAAGGAATACGGGCCGTTGTGCTGTGTTGTCTTCCCTCCGGAGTTCTTCAGCCGCGTCATACCGCACCTCCACTGCGTTGCGGCCGGCATCACGGATCGGCCGTGCGTCAAAAAGACGGGACGACTCCGATGGAGGCGCCCCGCAAATTTTACAGCAGTATGCTGCTACGTTCGAATACACTATCTGTACTCGAACGGTATAGTAGACGACTTAACGGGAACGTCGATAGCATTGGTTACGGCGTAACCCTTATCGACAAGCTCCGTTACGAAGAATATCACATGACAATTCTTCACGACCCAACTTTCATCCAAGGTCATCGTAAAGAGATGCTCACCGGTACCGCCGGCAGCCAGCGCACCGACCTCATGGCCGGAATAATCCGAACCAGAGTAACGGCTGTTCACGTGGCGGATAACATTATTATGCGTGTTGAAATCGTAATCCCCCTTCATACCATTGTTCAGTTGAGTACCTGTCAGACCATCTTCCAGCACCCAAGCGCCTACGCGGAACGAACCGGAGCGAGCTGCTTTCACCGTAACACGAGCGACCAATTTGTTTCCAGCAACTTCCATACCGACCGAAATACCTGCCCCAGCATCCGCAGAAAGCGATTTGTCGATCGCCTGCTTGATATTGGATACGTTGTTGTTGTAACCATTATTCCCTACCCCTGTCTGGAAATCGAAATTTACATAAGGATACGTGCTGACACCCATAGCGTAATCCAAAGGCACATCGGGCTGATAAGGATCACCCCCATAGGTGTGACAGGCTGCCAGTACGGACTTGTCCGCATATTCGGCCGACTTGCGTACATCTTCCATCGCAGCGATCATAAAAGGACAGTAGCCGCAACCCAAGCCCGTGAACTGCGTGATGAGCGTCCGGCGGACGAACGAGGTGTTGTCCGGCTGGGGATCTTCCGGAGCGTCAGGCACCGAGAACTCTACAGCAGAAATGGTTGTCGGACGATCTTTGGTATTGTGGGTCTTATAAGCAACCCAGAACGAAAATTCACCCGGCTCGGTAACAGTGTACACAAGCGTGTTGTCCTCGATGGTGAATTTCGAAAGGTCGAGCACGTCGTTGCTCTTGGCATCGTAGAAAGCGACTGCGTCGAGCGACAATTTCACTTTGTCATAATAGACATTAATGCGGGCGGCATCCTGCCCGTCGGCATTGATTACCGTCGTCGATGCCGTCACCTGCAGACCGTTTTCGATGTTTTCATTCGTACCCCCATTGTCGTTTTGACCGTTACCGGGGGTCACCGGATCCTGCCCCGAACATCCCGCGCTCAACATAGCCATACAAAGCGCAGGGATAATGAATTTCTTGAATTTCATAATCTGTTTTTTAATTAAAAGGATGAAGTGATCACAAGGTTCAGACCCGTGTAAGCCGGCATATAACGACACGCCCCTCCCGAACAAACATAGCCTGCACGATTGCGGCCGTAGCTGAGTTGAATACGCGTACGATTTTTCAGGTAACTGAATCCTGCACTGTAATAATTCGTTTTAGTAAAGGAGTTAGCCTCGGTCTCGTCGAGGTTATACATATCGCTCACAAAGAAACTCCAATGCGGCACCATGTTGAACTCCACCAAAGCCGCGACCCAGTCACCCTCGTAGTCGGTCGAATAAAGGTATTGCGCCTCGACGCGCAACGACTTTTTCGAGTCGAATTTGTAGGTGACATCGCCTATGAAAATGTTGGATACGTAGGTCTGACGCTGGAAACCATGACTCGGGTTGCGCTTCTGGATCGAAACAAGCAGCGAGGTTTTGAGTTTCTTGTTCCACTGGCGCTCTACATCGATGTTAATATCACGCCACATCAACTCCCGCTCGCCCGATTCGCTCTGCTCCGAACGCAGCGTATAGAAAGTGGATAAGTTGGCGTGGAAATTCCAGTAGCGATGACGGTTCGACTTGCTGCGATACGTATAGTAGAGATCCACCTGACCGCCTATTTCGCCGTCGGTATTAACGATATACGGTTCCAAATTGGCCAACAGGTAAGTGTACTGGCGCGTCAGAGAGGGCAGGTAGTTGAGTACATTGCCCGTACCAGAGCCGTAAAGCGAAAGCATCGTCCCCATACGGTCTAACCGGCGGAAACTACCCGAGATGCTGAAAGGTCCGTAGTTATAACCGGCCTCGACCAAGATGGCGTTGCCGGCTGCGGCTACGTCCGCAACAGTCGAGTAGATGTCCTTCCCCTTATATACGTATTCGCCTTTGAGCGAAAGCCCCTTCCAGTCGAAATTCAGGCGACCCGAATACATGTTCAGGTTGGGCGAGGTAAGTCCGCGAGAGGCGAAGTCGATCGTCTGATCCTTGTCGAGCGACTCGTAGCGGTTGACGTAGCTGCCCTCAGCCGAGAACTGCGCAGCGTTCCAACCGAAAATATCATTCAATGAAATGTGCAGATCGGCACCGCGCACCCACGAATCCGCATAGTCGGTGTAGAGCCGGGGACGACCGTACATACCTTTCACCTCGACGTAGTCGCCGAAGCGGTAGATACCCTGCACACCCTCGATCGAATTGTTGAATCCCAGCTGACGGTCTTCGAACGAACGAAAAATAAGTCCGCTGCCGAACTGGTCGAAAATATCACCCACCCGCACGGAATAGTTGTGATCCTGCCACTGGATATACTTCGAGGAGAGATAGAAGTGATAGGCTCCGGGCTGCTGGCCGATCTCATATCCCTGCAATGCAGGGAGATAAGCGTCAATCTGGAGTCCCGCAGAAAAACGACCGTTCATGTAGTCGAGTTTCATGTAGTTGTTCGAACCGAAACGATCGTCGGGAGCAGTGCCTGCTGCACCCAATCCCGAGTCGTCCTGGTAGTAGATCGAGTTGCTCTCGAAACTACCGGAGAGCTGGCCCTCCCCCACGCGAACCTGCGCCGAAACGGCAAGCGTCGCCAAGAGTGCAAGCGCCAAGCCAAACAGTTTTTTCAACATATCGGAATCTTTTTTCGATTTAAAGAGTAACTCTCTTCTGCTTCCATAAAATACGCCTCCGCACCTCCAGCGGATTTGCGCATCCGGTTATTTTATAAAAGCATAAAGCAGGGGGAAAATTCCCATTCCGGGTACCTCCCCCTGCCTTATTTCAAAAGAGTCTGTTAGCGACGGATATATTTACCTGCCGCCCGCTGCTTCCAACGCTCGCGGAGCGACTTCTCGGCAAGAGGAGTAACCTTAAGCGGCTCGTAGCTCTTCGCATCAGATACGCTCGTGCGGCTCAACGGGCGGACAGCACGCTCGGCACCCAGCACATCGTTCGTCGTCACGGACTTGCCGCCCTTGACAACCGACTTCACGGACTCACCATTCCAACCCTTGGTCAGCGTCAGTGCGCCGCATACCCGGGTGTCGGTCGAATACTGTCCTCCGTACATTATCTTCGCTGCATTCGGGTAGTAAGTATCACCTTGGTACTCATATCCCCCTACAGTGATCGTAGAGTTATCGCTGCTAATCGTTACGGGGAACTCACCCTGCGTAATCGCCATTTTGCTGATACCAATGAAATAGTACTCGGCCCCCTTGTTCCATAACGTAAGCGGCGGCAGGTTGGTTACGTCGAACGGAGCGACTACGGAACCGTCGGATTTCATCTCGAGATACCACTTCGGACCGAAATCGAAGAACATAGACTCCGTATCGTAGCCGTTGTACTCTTTCGTAGTTGCGATGAAAAGGTCGTATGGCGTCTTCCAGCCGGCCAGGTAGTTGGTACTGTACTCGTACTTCGGACGGTCGATATCGAGTCCCAGGCAAAGCAGGCGGTTCTGGCCGCGCAGACGCTCATTGTAGAGCTTAAGCTGCTTCTTGAAGCCCTCGTACAACTTCTCTACCTGCTCTTTCGAGTAGTTTGTGTTATTCAGATAGTAGTCAATGACCTCCTGGGACAGACTCTCCGGACACGTCAGTCCAGAAACGATCTCCACCTTGCAGGTCATCGGCGCCTCGCCGCCCTCGTATTCAGCCGACAGCGTCCACTCACCCAGCAGATTTTCGAAATACTTCGAATCTACCGGCTCTTTATCAGGTACAGGCATAGAACGCTTCTTGCCGATGGCAGAAGAACCATCTTCGTCGGGATCGTTGCCGGTACCCTCGTCATTGTAAGCGATTACACCCAGGTAGGTGTTGGCGTCGGGACGGGTCGAGAACATTACGTTGTAACCCTCGGCCGAGTTGATCTTCTCGATCTCATCCGGAGTAAACGCGTTACCGTTTTCGATCAGGTCGGTGTTAGTCCTGCCGGCGTTGAGTTCGACCTCCCACTCACGCTCGTAGTTGGCAGCGTACTTGGCAGTCACCGCGTCACCCGTAGTACATTTGATATTGAACCAAACTTCGTAGGGCGACTCCTCATGACCTTCCGGAGCATCGATACCGGTAACGGTTACCTCGGGAGCCGGTTTCGTAGGTTCGGGCAGCGTAAAGCCTTCGAGTTTGGCGAAAGCCTGCTTCGAACCGGTATTATCGTTGATACCCACCGCATAGACGTAATACTTCGTACCCGGCGTGAACTTAACGAAATACTCCGTCAGGTTGAAAGAGAGGTCGGTCTGCCCTTTGGCTATCTCATAAGTCTGGGCATTGAGGATGTAAGGTGCGTTGTAAGAGGTCAGCGCCCACTGCATATTCGACAGGTCGCCTTTCAGCATTGACGTCTTAATCACCTCCATATCATACTCCTCGAAAATACCAAGACACAGGTAGGATACCCCCTCGCACAACTCGAAAGTGAGCAGACCGCCGTTGGGTCTCAATTTATCGGTATTGATCTTGATCTCACCGAGTTTTTCGGGCTTCTTGTTGGTAACCTCTATCTTCTGGTAGTAGCCGGTCCAGAAATCGCCCTGCTCTACATCGTCGGCACGGGAACCGGCTTCTCCCAAGATACCACCGCCACCGTTGACAGCTTCGTAGTATGCGTCCTGATCCCAAAGGGGCAAATAGTATCCCTGACCGAAGCCCCAAGGGTGCTCGCCGGATGCGAACTCGCCGAGCAGCACATAATTGAGCTGTCCAGGCACCATCGGGTTCCAGAGCGTTATCATCGAGCCTTCCTCATCGGTCACAGGCTCGCCGTTCTCGTCGCGTAAAATCGAATTCTCCTCGTTGAATACAAAAACAGTATCCTCGGTAATATAGTTGTGATATATATCGTCGAAGAGATTCATCATGTCGGCGTCGCTATAGTTCATCATACTCTGATAACTATGCGTCAACATGTCTATCAGCAGATATTTGATCACATTCTCGGGATCGGTCGGCTGGAATTTCACGTTCATGCTAAAACTCATGTAGTCCACGTCAAACACGTCGTACGCGTTATCGCCGAACGAAGCGGTCTTGGCCTCAACCTCGAGAACCTTCTCAAAGAACTCTTCGTTCGCAGTGGTGGCAGCCACATAGATCACATACTCCGTATCGGGGTCCAGTTTACTTACGGTCAGCGAAGAAACGCCGTCCGCAATCGCAGATTTGACGCCGGTCGCAAAGACGATCGTTGCCGTCGGGGTCTCCTTGGCATCGGCCTTGGGCGTCGCCAGGTAAGCAATTTCTGTCAAATTAGCGGCAGTCACCTCCAATTTGACTGTCGAATACTGTGCTTCAAGGAACTTCACTTCCAATGAAGGCCAAGTACCGGGGTCTGGTTCTGTCTTGTCGTCGGTACACCCCGTCAATCCTACTCCTGCAAGCAGCATGCATACAAGAGAAAATAAATTAACAAATAAATGTTTCATAAAAAAATTTTTAATAAGGCAATTAAGGGTTTCTTCGTTTACAATATTATCATATCACCATTCGTCTGCGGTTAAAGCAAACCATCTGCATGGCCTTTTCGCAAAATACGGGTGTAAATATAAAAATTATTTTATAAAAAAACAAAAAACAGAAAATTTCACCAGCTATCTATTTCCGCAATAAATGATCCACGACGAGATTCCTGCTTTCGGCGAAACGCCGGATCTCATCCTGCTGGTTGGCAAGATGCTGTTTTCCCATGCTGACACGTAAATAACCTATTATCATAATACAAATGATTTTAACCGAGGCAACGTCGCCTCGGTCGGTAAAGGTAAGCGTATGCTTCGGGAGCACCGGAATACAAAACCTTCCGGCATAAACAGTCCGGACCAGCCGCAAAGCCCGGAAAATAGATGGAATTATCATATTCGTTCGCACCGAATGATCCCCACAGCGGTTTTCTACCTCCGAATTTGGATTTTTGCCGGATTTTGCTTAATTTGGTGATATTGATCCTCTCGGACAAAGGCTACCTTCCATGACGAAACACACGATAATATTTATGACATTATTCATTTGTTCGAGTTGTCGTAGCTTGCAGGGCACGGTATTTTGCATCGATCGGCAATCGGACAATCTCAACAATCGGTTAAAATTATCGGACTACACCCTGGACCGAGCAGGCAATTCCATGATTACGGATCGGGATACGATCTATCGGTTAGCGCTGCTTTTAGGTAACGATACGACGGGATACGGAAATTGGAAACAATATTATCGAATTCCTTTCGACGGGAATCGTACCATGAGATTGGTCCTCGACGGAGGCGACGATCCGGGGCCGCGAGAATATTTAATATTGCACGACGAACACGGTAAAATTGTTCGCTATATCGAAATTGCGGCGGAATATGGAGATGGTCCCCGCTCAAAAAAAATATATAGCGTGCTGACTAAAGACAGCCTGTATGTTTACACGGTTACTACGGAAGCATTTTTGACCGGCGACGATTTTATAGACGATACGAAACCTGCAACAGCGGATACGATGAAAAAAAGCTACCATATCGGCGACTTGACAGCGATTTACAGGTAAAACTTAGTTAAAGATTGTTCGGGCAAAGCTCAAAATTTCTCAGCAGCTCAAAATAATTCCGACATTTTACGGCATCGGATTTGGCATTATCGGAAATATTGCGTAATTTGGGTTGCAATTCGATACTCTTTGATGGTAAAAGCGACTGTACGAATTTTCAAAAATCACGGATTCAAACAAATCAACCGGAATATCGAAGAACTGAAATTTACCCTATTAAATTATAACACGGTCAGTTTCCTACGTAAAGTCGGACAGGAAAAACCGCAGCGGCAGCGAATATGAAACGAATAAGCTTTCTGGCGATATTCTTCGTCATCGCTTCTCTCGGTGCCATCCACGCCCAACAACGCACGGGTTTCG
>ULOI01008025.1_pt1 | contig 13570 bp, 18 predicted proteins | sample 1952231 | NCBI WGS metagenome assembly ULOI01 (sample SAMEA4835593, study PRJEB28245) | human gut metagenome | biome: gut microbiome; material: fecal sample | place: Denmark | collected 2008
GCCACAAGAAAAATGATACTTGATGGACTTGCAGAAGAAGGAACAAGTTATTGTGACAGAACCATTCAAAACAACCTAAAACAGTTGATAGAAGATGAATATGTAAAAAACGGAATTACCAAAGGATGTGCTTATACATATTACATCACAACAAAGGGTATGAAATGGTTGAAAGATATGGAAGAGGAAGAAACGGAGGAATAATTACTATGAATAAGAAAATCAACGCAGGACTTAAAATTACAGGCATTGGATGTGGTCAGTGTGGAACACAGATTATCGCAGAAATTGAGAAGGCTGTAAATCTTCTTGATGGGGATAAATCAAATCTTTCCTTTATTGGAATCAATACAAGTACAGAAGATTTATCATCTGTAACATTATCTCACAAGATTCACATTAACAATTCAAAAGGTGCAGCTTGCGACAGGAATAAGAGTACAGAAGCATTAGCAGATTGAGAGATAAGATCAATGCTTCATACAATGCCACAAGACCAAGTTTTGCATCAAAGACCAAGAGTGATGCCACAACTTATGTGGTACTTGAAACAGAAACACCTCACAACATGGAAACAATCAAACCTTTTGAGGTAAAGATTGTGGAGAACAATCCAACAAAGCCTCAGACATGGAGAGTTTTCATTGACCGTGAGTTTACAGCAAAACTTCGTGTGGTAAAGAAAGATGCTGATACAAAGCAGACAGTTCTTATCCCAAACACAGAGTTTAAGATTTTTAATCTTGATACTGAAAAATATGTATCCATGATTACAACTTATCCTTCCAAGGTGACACACACTTCATTCTTTACGGATGAGGACGGGGATTTGATTTTACCGGAGGCATTAAAGCTTGGTAATTACAGAATTGAGGAGATTGCAGCTCCATTTGGATATGTGGTAAACGAGACTTATGTAAAGGTAGCGGTAGATACGGATACAGCATATGAGATTGATCCGGAGACTTATGAAGCAATCATTACAGTGGATTACGAAGATGCACCTGTTGTGGGTGAACTTACCGTAGAGAAGAAGGGAGAAGTTCTTGACTCTTATAAGGGTGGTCTTTTCGCTGATTCAGATGAAAAGTCATTCGTGTACCGTGAGGGAAGCCTTGCAGGTGCCAAGTATGAAGTCTATGCAGCTGAGGATATCTTTACAGCTGATATGCAGAAAGACGCTGATGGCAACAGAACAAAGTATTATTCTGAGGGCGAGCTTGTGGCAACACTTGTTACCGGAGATGATGGAAAAGCAGTTATTAAGAATCTTCCATTAGGAAAATACAAGGTTGTTGAAGTAGAAGCTCCTTACGGATATGTTCTGAATCAGTATGCACAGTATGTAACATTTGCTTATGTGGATGACCATACGCCTGTAATTTATGAAACAGCAGCATTTACCAATGACAGACAGAAGTTATCATTATCTGTAGAAAAGAAAGATTCTGAGACAGATGAGCTTATTTCTGGAGCAGTATTTGGTCTTTATGCAGATGAAGACATCAGAAATGTTGATGGAAAAGTTATCATAGAAGCAGGTACTTTACTTGAGACAGCAGTTTCAGATGAGAATGGTATCGTAAGCTTCACAAAGGATTATCCATTTGCCAAGTAGCTTGTGGACAATATTGCTATTATGTGACAAGAAATACAAAACATAAAATTAGAGAATATTACGGGTTAGATAACAAGGAACTTAAAAATTTATTGCATACATCTGATGATAGCGTTGAATTTTATTTGCAATATCTTTTATGTAAGGAACTTCATGATTTAGATTTAGATAAAAAAGGATATGCAAATTTATTCATTACTGATGCAAATTGCATGTATATGAGAAATTATGAGAAGAAGGCATTAATCAAGCAAAATATTTATCAGTTAGATAAATTTAATGATGACTATAATTTTTATGGATTTGTATCTCAGATAGAAGAAAAAGGTAATAAAAAAGCAAGCATAATTAATTATATAATAAGTGAAGAAGATTTAATAAAAAATCATTCATTTAAGATAATTAATTTTTTCCATGATTTACTGGATAAACAAAAATTATTAATGTATAATCAAATCGGAGTAAGAGGAGTGTTACTAAATTGTGAAAATACTGATATTAAAGATGCTGAAATTATTTTTGAAATGATTGAAGAATGTCAATTGGATTGGGTAGTGATTGGAGGAGGAGAGCATATTTCTATTGGGCAAAGAAGATATGAAAAATTTGTTAATAAGATAAATAATAAAAGTAATTGGACACCAATATCTTTATGAAGCTTTTAAATGATATGAATTATAATTTTGCTATGATGAAAGTGGGTGATTGTAATCATAAATGAGAAAGAAATACCAGAAAAATTAAGAGATTTTATTGGTGCTGATTATTATTTAACATATCCAACTCAAGGTTATACGTCGGATGTTGTTGTTATTAATGCAAATCGAGGTAAGTATGTTATAAAAAGAGCAACTGGTACATGGTTTAGAAATATGCTAGATAATGAATATAAAGTGTTGAGTAGTATAAATGTTCAGAAAATAAGTTCCCCTTGTATTTATGAGAAGTATGAAGATAATGAATATTCATGGCTTCTTATGGAATTCATTAAAGGCGAAACACTAAGAAATGCTATTAGAGAAAGTACTAGTTCACAAAGGCATAAGATGTTGGTTAATTATGGAAAAATGTTGTGGCAAATTCATTCTCAAAAAATAGAAATAAATAATAATGATGATGCTTGGATTGAAAGAAAGTTAAGAGAAGCCCAATACAATCTAGACAATTATAGAATTGAAGGAACAGTGGGGAAATTGAATTATTTGAAAAATAATAAACCATCAATGATTAAGGAAGTTTTTATACATGGTGATTATACTATTGACAATGTTATGTTTTATGGAGGAGAAGTATCAGGAGTAATTGACTGGGGAGGTGGAACTATAGGTGATCCAAGATATGATGTGGCGCTTGCTATAAGACCAAAAGATGGTGTATTTCAAAATAGTGAGGATGTAGAATATTTTTATGAGGGTTATGGTGGAAATAGAATTACCAAAAAAGAGTTTGATTACTTTCAAAGTGGCGGATTATATGATTTTTTTTAGACAGGGAGAACTATAAGAGATGGAAAAAGGATATAGTGTGAAAAATATGCTTGATAGCATATTTTTCGCACGGCTATTTGTGCTGCAGGTGTCATAAAGTAGCCTTTATCGCAGAGCCAAATCTGACATTTGGCTCACGATTCCTTCGACGCAAAGCGTCTGCGGAATGGAGATCAAGCTATGAAAAGTCAACCAAAAATTAGCAAAAAAATTCTTTTTCATATCTATGGTAAAAAAGAGTAACTTTAATAGAACTCTCTTAGGGTGCTTTTTCAAAAGCTATCGATATTGGTATACAGACCTCTTATTCGAGGATAAATTCTACTTCGTCAGTGAGCATCTTCTAGATGACTCTGACAAGCTTGCCGGTGCAATGCCCAAGTGCATTGTAGTGAGACCGGCCTTCAGCCCTCTTGGCATCGTAATAAGTGACTTACTCAATGATGAGGAAGAGGAATCTATCACAAATAATATGCAGTTGGCTACACCTTCACAGATTAAAGCACATGAAGAGTACATATATCCATATGTTTACTGGTATGGGGTATGATAAATTCAAAGTAGAAAATGTTTGGTATAGCTTGGAAAAACTTATGAAACAGTTTGATATTCCATTTGAAAAAGCTATGGGATGTATGATATATGCACTTAAATATGATTGTGGCATTGAAATTCCATTAAAAAATATCTGTGGTGTTGATGTAGGATTTATAGAAAAGTCGATTCCAGTATATCAGAAAGAAATGGTTAAATGTTTTGGTATGGCATTAGCAGGAGGTCTTGTGTATCTGTTTGCTGATAGCTTATCAAAAGAATGGTAACATATTATATGATTTGATTAGGGCAGAGGTTGTAATGACTTCTGCCTTTTATAAAAATGGAGGAATGAATTATATGGTATTTAATGAAACGATAAAAGCTTTATCAGACTATGAAAATCTTCTGAAAAATAAACCAACAACAAATGAAGAGGAATACAAAATTGAGTGTGCTACATTAGATGTGTCAAAAGCATTTGTTTATGATTTGGGATATGAAGAAGCCTGTAAATTTGCAAGAGGTATTCTTGCATTAGGGCAGATACATACTATGAGATAATCGCTATACAGAGATAATTAAGGCAATTATTGATATAATAATCGAAGCAACAGATAATGTAATAGGTACATAAGTTCTAATCCAGTCTCTTCTATTGGTAGTTTTGGCACGTTTTTTGTTGTTGAAATATTCTAAACATTCAGTTTTTACAGTGATTTCCCAGTATAGACTAAAATCTTTATGTGGTGATCTTGGCTTGGCAATAATCAGACCATCTTCATGTAAAGTATTAAGCATTTTGATGATTTCTTTTTCTGGAATTTGCAAAACACCTATATCATTTCTGTCTATCTGTATTGGGTTGGAATTGCTGTTATTAAATTCATTTATAAGTAGTTGAATTACTTTTTCTTTATTATTCATAATACGAATCACCTTAAACAATTTTATTTATTATAACACATATTAGCATAAAGGAGCGTGATTTTTATAGATATGACAGACAGTAAAACTTTAGAAATGCCATTTTGGTTAAAATTAAATATGACAATTAAAGAGGCGGCAGCCTATTCAAATATAGGAATTAACAGAATTGAAGAGTTATTAAAGCAACCGAAGTGTAGCTTTGTGCTTTATGTAGGAAATAAGAAATTAGTAAAAAGAAAAGAGTTTGAACAGTATATATCAAAGAGTATTGAATTATAGAGATTTTGATAGTTTCAAAATTGCAAGACTTGTGGTATAATAATAAGATGTATCAAACTCTTTATGCTTACACAGCAGGAAGGAGTTGATTTTACGGGCAAAGATTTAAAAGGAAGAGAGCTTGGTGTAGGAATATGCCAGCGAAAAGATGGATTATACACAGCTAGATTTGTTAGCAAGCGTACAGGAAAATCCGTTCAGAGATATTTTCCGAAGTTACAAGAATGCCGTAATTGGTACGCAGACGCTAGGTTCGAGGATGAACATGGTGGAATCAATGCTTGTGGTGATATGACAGTCACAGCTTGGTTTGAGTATTGGCTTGAAAATATAAAAGGTGATAGTATCAGACCTAATACAATAAGGAATTACAGAGAAAGGTTTGAACACAACATTAAAGACTGTATAGGAAATATGATTTTATCTGATGTAAAACCAATGCATTGTCAAAATGTTTTGAATCAGATGAAGGATGACTATAGGACTTCGACAATCTATCAGACAAGAATTGCTTTGTATTGTATGTTTTCAGATGCAGTTGAGAACGATGTTATACTAAAGAATCCAGTAACAAAAGCAGTCAAATACAATATTGGTAAAGAGCCAAAGAAAGTAAGAGCATTGACAGTAGACGAACAGAAGAAGTTCTTGGAAGTAGCGAAAGACTGTAGCAATTACAATCAGTTTGCATTTGTATTACAGACTGGACTAAGAACAGGAGAAATGATTGGTCTTAAATGGTCTGACATTGATTTTGAGAAGAAAGTAGTACATATTCAACGATCAATGGAGTATCGGCATCCTGTAGGTGAATGGAGAATGGGTGAACCAAAGAGCAAGTCTGGGTATAGAGATGTGCCTTTGACAGAAGAAGCAATTCAATTATTAAAAGCACAGAAGGAAAAAGTGAAAAGTCTTAAAGTTATCAATATGGATTTTTCAGAGTTTGTGTTTTTGAATCGAAAAGGCGAACCTACAAAAAATTCCGCATATGATACCACATTATTTAAGTTATGTGATAAAGCTAGTATTCCTCGTTTCTCAATGCACGTATTAAGGCACACAATGGCTACAAGGTGTATTGAAGCAAATATGCGTCCTAAAACCTTGCAAGTAATATTAGGGCATTCTAATGTAGGAATTACCATGAATTTATATGTCCATGTGACAGAAGATGAAAAGGTAAAGGAAGTCGAAAAGATAGAAAAAGCCTTAAAAATTGTGTAGTAAATTGTGTAGTAAAATAACATAGAAAGGCGAAAAACCTGATAACTTAAGGATTTTCGAACAGGTAAAAGATAAAATGAAACTTGGAATCGTAGGTTTACCAAACGTAGGAAAAAGTACATTATTTAATTCACTGACCAAAGCAGGCGCAGAATCAGCCAATTATCCGTTTTGTACCATTGACCCGAATGTGGGAATCGTAACCGTACCGGATAACCGTCTGAAGGTGTTAGGCGAGATGTATCATTCCAAGAAAGTAACACCGGCAGTCATTGAATTTGTAGATATTGCAGGACTTGTAAAAGGAGCCAGCAAAGGAGAGGGACTTGGAAACCAGTTCCTTGCCAATATTCGTGAAGTAGATGCCATCGTTCATGTTGTACGTTGTTTTGAAGATACCAACGTAGTCCATGTAGACGGAAGCATTGACCCGGTTCGTGATATTGAGACCATTAATTTAGAGCTTATCTTTTCTGATATTGAAATCTTGGAAAGAAGAATTGCAAAAGTTACCAAGCAGGCAAGAATGGACAAGACACTTGCAAAAGAAGAGGCACTTTTGAAATCCTTAAAGGCACATCTGGAAGAAGGAAAGATGGCAAAGACTTATCCGTTGAGTGATGATGAGGACGAGCAGGCATGGTTTGCATCTTATAATTTATTAACTGCAAAACCGGTTATCTATGCAGCAAATGTAAGTGAGGATGACCTTGCAGATGATGGCGCAAACAATCCACATGTTGCAAGAGTAAGAGAACAGGCAGCCGCAGAAAACAGTGAAGTATTTGTTATCTGCGCACAGATTGAACAGGAAATTGCGGAATTAGATGATGATGAAAAAGCAATGTTCTTAGAGGACCTTGGATTAAAAGAATCCGGACTTGAGAAACTGATTGCAGCAAGTTATAAATTGTTAGGACTTATCAGCTACCTTACATCAGGAGAAGATGAGACAAGAGCATGGACTATTACCAAGGGAACCAAGGCACCGCAGGCGGCAGGAAAGATTCATACCGACTTCGAACGTGGATTTATACGTGCAGAGGTGGTATCCTATGACCATCTGATTGAGTGTGGAAGCATGACAGCAGCAAAAGAAAAGGGACTGGTAAGACTGGAAGGAAAAGATTACGTTGTTCAGGATGGCGATATTATTTTATTCCGTTTCAACGTATAAGGAACCTTTTGAAAAATCCGGCATAGTATAAATAGAAGAAAAGGCACAGTGGGGCAGGCACATGATACGCTATTGTGAATTGTGTGAAAAGCAGGTGATTAATATTGCAGACTGTTGCTGCCTGGGAAATGTGGTGGATTTGGAACTGGATGAGTGCAATGGAAGAATCTGTGCACTGGTTGTAGCTGCGCCGGGAAAATTTTTCTGTATTTTTTGTCCGGCATGCGAATATATTATTCCATGGAAACGTGTTGTGCGGATTGGACCGGATATTATTCTGGTAGATGTCTGTGTAGAAGATGTGAAAAGTTAGTTGACATAAGAATCCGAGAAAGTTATACTAAAAATAGTACGACCAATATTTGTAAAAGCTGATATCAGCAGTTCTTTATGAACGTTTGGTGATGGAAAAACGGTATTATTTACGCAAAATTCACAAAGCGTGTTTTGCGTAGCTTTTAGAATAGGAGAAAAAAGATGAAGTGCCCATTTTGCAGCAGTGAAAATACCAGAGTAATTGATTCGAGACCGGCAGATGACAATAACTCCATTCGCCGGAGAAGATTATGTGACGATTGTGGAAAACGTTTCACAACTTATGAAAAAGTTGAGACAATTCCATTGATTGTAATAAAAAAGGATAACTGCAGAGAGCAGTATGACCGTTCCAAGATTGAAGCAGGTGTACTTCGTGCCTGCCATAAGAGACCGGTATCCGTGGAGCAGATAACCAGACTGGTTGATGAAGTGGAGACAGAGATTTTTAATCGGGAAGAAAAGGAAATCCCAAGTACTGTAATTGGTGAGATTCTGATGGATAAGATTAAAGATTTAGATGCAGTGGCATATGTTCGTTTTGCATCTGTATATCGTGAATTTAAGGATGTAAATACCTTTATGAATGAGTTAAAGAAAATGCTGGATAAATAAAAGAAAATCTTTTTGGAGAAAAGGGTTGATTTTGGTTGAATTTATCCGATAAAGTTAGTAGCAGATAATTATGATGTGAGGAACGTGATCGTTATGAATATTTCAGGAATTCGTCCCAATGCGGGATTTTACGATTACAACAGCATACAGAATATCCGGAATGCAGTAGAAGATACACCGGTTGTTAAGACGGCAGCAGATGCCGGTGCATCTGAACAGCAGCAGAAGGATACCTTAGAGACTCCGGTACGAAGAGAACAGGATTTTGGGGCAGCAGATTATGCAGCACAGTACCAGTCGGATCGTACCTACGAGATGAAAGGTTCTGAAAGTGATATACATAGCCTGGATGTTGAGAAGGCATTATCCGATATGCACAAGGATCAGGTGCTGCAGCAGTATCAGTTCTTTGTGGGAGAGAACATTGAACAGAGCGGAATCCGGCAGATTACTGCAACGGATACTGCAAAAGTGCGAAATGTAGAAAACTTTAATTTATAAGAGTAATTTTGATTATAAAAAAATAAGAGACCGTTAGAAGGTAAGATTCCTAAGAATTCTTAAGAATCTTACCTTTTTTACTTGCGGCAGTTATGCTTCTTTTGTATAATTAAATTCAGGCTTGCCTGAAGAACGGGAAGTATAAGAGAAAGAGGATAGGATATGAAGAAAGTGCAGGAAGACTGGAAGGAAGAAATGCTACAGGTAGGTGTACTTACCAATACACATGGTGTGCGTGGCGAAGTGAAGGTATATCCGACAACGGATGATGTCATGCGTTTTAAAAAGCTGAAGCAGGTATTTTTGGATACTGGAAAAGAACCGATGGAGCTTCAGGTTACACAGGCGCGCTTCTTTAAAAATCTGGTAATATTAAAATTCAAAGAATTTGATAATATAAATGATGTAGAGAAGTATAAGAGCAGAGGGCTTTATGTAACAAGGGAAAATGCTGTAAAGCTGGCTCCGAATGAATATTTCGTGGCTGATTTGATTGGCTTAAAGGCAGTCGGAGATGACGGAGAAGATTTAGGTGAAGTAAAGGATGTACTTCAGACCGGTGCAAATGACATTTATGTATTACATAAAGATGGGGAAGATGATATTTTACTTCCGGCAATTAAGGATTGTGTAAAAAATGTCAATATAGAGGAAGGCACCATTACGGTACACCTTTTAAATGGACTTCGTGATATTAATAAGAAGTAGGTAGCAAAATGAATTTTCATATATTAACATTATTTCCGGATATGGTAGAACGGGGACTGAATACCAGTATCATCGGAAGAGCAGTTTGCAAAGGTCTTGTAAATATAGAAACAATTAACATCCGGGATTATACGTTAGACCGTCATAAAAAAGTAGATGATTATCCGTATGGTGGCGGAGCCGGGATGGTAATGCAGGCACAGCCGATTTATGATGCGTGGCAGGCAGTGGCGCAGAAGATTGGAAGAAAGCCAAGAACAGTATATCTTACACCTCAGGGCAATACGTTTCAGCAGGAAATGGCAAAGGATTATGCGAAGGAAGAAGACCTGGTATTGCTTTGTGGGCATTATGAGGGCATCGATGAACGTGTGTTAGAAGAAATTGTGACGGATTATGTGTCGATTGGAGATTATGTGCTGACAGGAGGAGAACTTCCGGCAATGGTCATGGTGGATGCGATATCCCGTATGGTGTCTGGCGTACTGGCAAATGATGAATCCGGAACCACAGAATCCTTTGAAGGAAATTTATTGGAATATCCGCAGTATAGCAGACCGGAAGACTGGATGGGAAAGAAAGTTCCAGCTATTTTACTTTCCGGAGACCATGCAAAGGTAGAAGCATGGAGGAGAGAACAATCCATTAAAAGAACCATGGAACGAAGACCGGATTTGCTGGCAGATGCAGATTTGACAGCAAAGGAGAAAGCAATGGTTGAGCATTTGCTGGACAAATCACAGGGTAAATGCTAGAATGTGTCTAGCAGTAATAGGAATGGAAGAGATTCCGCAGGAGGAAGACGGTAGTGAAAAGCTTTTTTGATGTGCTGAAAACGATGTTTTACCGTAAAAATGCGAAGAGTTATGGGACGCCGGACCGGAGCAGAAAAGAGCCGGTGACACAACAGAAGGTACAGATAAGAAATACAGAGACCAGAAAGGCAGCCCCTTCGTTAAAAGAAAACGAACAGCATAACAGGTCAGAGAGGACAAACAGTAAGGTGGATAAAGGAATGGATAAGGAAGATTTCTTATTAAAGCAGATTGATGAATTCCGTGAGAAAGCAAAACAGCTTCAGGCTTTGCTTGTTACAAAAGAAGACAAAGTGCAGGAATTACAGAATATCGTAGATGAAAGAGAAGAAAAAGCAAAAGAACTGCAGCATGTTTTAAATGCACGTAAATCAGAAGCAGATGTTCTTCTTACCGGAGTACACGGTCAGATGGAAGAAATGATTAACCGTGTAGAAGAAAAATTGAATGCACTGTCTGAAAAGATTGCAGCAGACGTAAGTGATTCCACCGGAAGAACCGCAGAACAGACTGCACAGATGCAGGCATCTTTACAGGAAATTTCCCAGCAGTTAGATAGCATGAAACTGGAACTGGCTGAGAAAATACATACCGAAGATGTAAAGTGCTACCGCAATATGCAGGACTTAATTAAAGAGCTTACCGTTAAGTTAGAGGAAAATGATACTTTAGAGAAGAGCTTGAATACCGTAAAAGGTTATGCAAAATGCTTAACCTGGTTTTCTGTTATCAATTTTGTAGTATTGGTGGCATTTATTCTATATTCTCTTGGAGTATTTAATTTTTAAGCAGTAGTTAAAACGAGGAATTATATGACACAGGGAAAGAGAAAGACATGGGTAATTGGACATAAGAATCCGGACACAGATTCTATTTGTGCGGCGATTGCCTATGCAGATTTAAAAAATCAAACAGAGGACGGTATTTTTATACCGAAAAGAGCAGGACATATGAACGAAGAGACGAAGTATGTCCTAAAATTTTTTGATGTACCGGAACCGGAACTGGTAACAGATGTCGGTGCACAGATTAAGGATATTGAATATCGTAGAACGGAGGGCGTCAGCAGTCACATTTCCATTAAACGGGCATGGGAGCTGATGAAGAATTTAGATGTCGTGTCATTGCCGATTACTGACAATGAGAACAATCTGCAGGGAATGGTTGTTACCAGTGATATTGCAAAATCCTATATGGATGTATTGGACAACCGGATTCTTGCAACTGCCCGGACGCAGTATAAGAATATTGTTGAAACTTTAAATGGAACTCTTGTAACAGGAAATGAGCATGGTTACTTCATAAAAGGTAAGGTTGTTGTTGCGGCTACCACACCGGATATGATGGAGCAGTATATTGAAGATGACGATATGGTTATCTTAGGAGACCGTTATGAATCACAGTTCTGTGCATTGGAAATGAATGCAAGCTGTGTGATTGTCTGTTCCGGAGCGAAGATTACAAAGACCATTGTGCAGCTTGCAGAAGAGAAAGACTGTATGCTTATCAGCACACCATATGACACATTTACCGTGGCGCGTTTGATTAATCAGAGTATGCCGATTAAATATATTATGAAAAAGGAGCATCTGATTACATTCGAATTAGAGGATTATGTGGATGATGTGAAAGAGACTATGTCTAAAGTGCGTCATCGTGATTTTCCGGTACTGGATGAGAATGGAAAATATGTCGGTATGTTTTCCAGACGAAATCTTTTAAATTTACAGAAAAAACAGGTGATCCTTGTTGACCATAATGAAAAATCCCAGGCAGTAGATGGAATCGAAGATGCAGAAATTTTAGAAATTATTGACCATCACCGACTGGGCAGCCTTGAGACGATTGCTCCGGTATTTTTCCGGAACCAGCCATTGGGCTGTACTTCAACGATTATTTATCAGATGTATCAGGAAAAGGGAGCAGCCATTGATAAAAAGACAGCCGGAATTCTTTTGGCAGCAATTATTTCAGATACCTTGATGTTCCGTTCACCGACCTGTACACAGATGGACCGGGCAGCAGCAGAAGCACTGGCGAAGATTGCAGAAGTAGATATTGAAGAGCTGGCCAAGAAGATGTTTGAAGCCGGCAGTGATTTTAAGAAAAAGACAACAGAAGAACTGTTTTATCAGGATTTTAAAACCTTCCATACCGATGAATTTGATTTTGGTGTAGCACAGCTTAGTGCCATGAGTGACGTGCAGCTTGGCATGGCGAAGAAGAAGCTGCAGCCATATCTGGAAATTGCATTGGGAGAGCAGAAACTGGATGCCGTATTTGTGATGCTGACGGACATTCTGGATGAGAATTCGGAAGTAATCTATGCCGGAGCACAGGCAGGCAGCCTTTTAAAGGAGTGCTTTGGAGAGCCGGATGAATCAGGCAGCTTTTACTTAAAGGGAGTAGTATCCCGTAAGAAACAGATGATTCCGACATTAATGGCAGGATTGCAGCAAGCGTAAATGCTTATGGCAGGATGAAAGCAGGTATAAATGCCCATATCAGAGACAGAAATAAGATAACAACTTATACAGGAGAATTGAAATGGCGAAAGAAACATGGAAGCCGGGTAATATGTTATATCCGGTTCCAGCAGTGATGGTAAGCTGCCAGAGACCGACAGAAAAACCGAATATTATTACGGTAGCGTGGGCAGGAACGGTATGTACGAATCCGCCAATGCTTTCCATATCTGTCCGTCCGGAACGATATTCCCATGGAATAATCGCGGAAACCGGCGAATTTGTTGTAAATCTTGTGACGAAGGATCTGGTCTGCGCCACGGATTATTGTGGCGTAAAATCCGGCCGTGACGTTGACAAGTTTGATGCCATGCATCTGACACCACTGAACCTTCCGCAGGTATCGGCACCGGGAATTGCAGAAAGTCCGGTAAACATTGCCTGCAAAGTAAGCCAGATATTGCATCTTGGAAGCCATGATATGTTTTTGGCAGATGTTGTAGGCGTTACTGTTGATGATTCCTATATGAATGAAAAAGGTAAATTCGAACTGAATCAGAGCGGGCTGGTGACTTATTCCCATGGAGAATATTTTCTGCTGGGTAAGAAGCTTGGAAGCTTTGGTTACAGCGTAAAGAAGCAGAAGCCTTCAAAGAATGGCAGAAAGAAGAAAGCGAAGTAAAAGAGCGAAATAAAAAAGAATAAAATAAAAAGGACAAAATAACTGAAAATATAAGAAATTATAGAAAGCGGAACAGAGAGAAAAATCTTCTCGTTGTTCCGCTTTTTGAATAACATTTATTTTAGATATTTATTTTAAAAGTAAATCCATCAGACAGGCAAATACATCATCTGCCTGATTCTGCCAGTTGGTGCAGATGGCTTCCGCCTGTTCCTTT
>ULOI01002928.1_pt1 | contig 13542 bp, 12 predicted proteins | sample 1952231 | NCBI WGS metagenome assembly ULOI01 (sample SAMEA4835593, study PRJEB28245) | human gut metagenome | biome: gut microbiome; material: fecal sample | place: Denmark | collected 2008
GGGCCCCTTTCGTGACGTATGGTTCAAACGTCATTTCATTCGTTTTCACCAACTATCCGCTCGGACCGGAGTGCCTTTCATCTACAACCATCGTTATCATATAATAATACCCCGATAAACGGGGCTGTAATACATGGTGCGCGATACTGTGCAATTATCGGACTAAAAACTATGAGGAATTTAAGGAATTAGGAAGGAAAATTGAGATGTTTGAGGATAGTTTGGATTTGGTTTTATAATACCTAAATAATTTTTTACATATGTCTCATATTTAGCAATTCGCCAAGTACTATCTACCACCCTCCTTATAAAAGGTAGGAAACTTTTTTGAGGTCAAAAATTTATCTTGTTTAATTTTCACACCATCAATCAATCCATTAACTATATCAGATTTTATTCTAGGTTGATGATATGGCACATATTCTCTCAAAATTGCTTTTTCGGGATATATTTTTATGTATTCATATGCCTGTTGAACACTTTCAAATATTTCCAAATCTTTCGTTATTGAAGTCTCGACGGTTTTTCTTTGTTCCATATTATCAAAAGCTTCCCATATAAACGGTATATCAAAAGTTTGAGATAAATTCATAATCGCTTTTACCTCTCTTTTATGTTTTTCTTCTTTTGAGATTTTAGCACCTTTCTGCCATTTTTCTGGAACAATATCCCCGATTACAGCTTCACCAATATCATGAACAATTGCAGTTCTAATGATATTATTAGCATTAAGACCTTGTTGACTAAAATATTCTTCAAGATGCACAGCCATAACGGCAGTCCTGAAACAGTGCGAAGCAACAGTTTCACAATCTCGTATATTATACATCTTAGGACCACTGCGTTCTAGATGTTTTAACTTTCCGGCCAAGATTTGAAAGTCTATGAATTTGTTTGATGTTGAGATATTTTTATTTTGTCTTGCTTTAATTTCTTTAATTTCCGGTATGAAAATAGGTAAATCAATATCTTTTTCATTATATAACATAAATTCATTCAGTCTGGGCAATTTCGGATAAGCCTGCATATACTCATAAGCTTGCAATATCATATCTAGTTTATCTAAATTTTTCACAACATGTGATTCGAGCGTTTTTTGCTCTTCATATTCATTAAATAAAATTTTTAATTTAGGAAAATCGTATTCTTTAGATAAGTTATTAATTGCTTTTGTTTCAAGAATTTTCTTTTCTTCTTTTGATATTTTTGTAGTTGTCGCTTGATAATGTTCAGGAATGATATCTCCGACTATCGCTTCGGCAACATCATGCAATAGACACATTTCGATAACATGATTAACATCAACGCCTATAGAGTTTAATTCAGCTTCCTTTTGTATAGCCATTAAAGCCATACGCCAAGAATGAGATGCAACGGTTTCTGCCATAGGAACACCTCGAACAATCCAACCTGTTCTTCTTAAGTGTTTTAAGTCACCAATTTTTTCTTGAAATTCTATAAATTGTTTATTTGTAGGCATAATCTTTCCTCCTGAATAAAAATATCATAAAACTTTAAAAAAGTAAACATATTTGGCAAAAAAAATAAAGATTAATTTATCGGACTGGGACTGGAAATGATAAAACGCTTGGTTTTATTAACTTTTTAGCTAAAAGTCCGATAATTTCGCAAAAATTGCTGTTTTCAAAACCTTCAAAATCGGACTGAATAAGTTATTGTTTAAAAAGAAAAAATCCGCAATAAATGCGGAATTTCAATAAATGGTGCCGCTGGTGGGAATCGGACCCACGACCCCCTCCTTACCAAGGAGGTGCGCTACCACTACGCTACAGCGGCTTAGGGATATTCCTTTTAGCATATATTCATATCAAAAGTCAAGAAATTTAATTGCAAAAATTGCACCTTTTTTACTTGCCTTTTTGAGGCTTTTTTTATAGAAGTAAGGTATTAATTTTAAAGTCGGATTTTTCGGACGATGAACCTAAACGGTTCCATATTATAAAAAAAGGAAAGTTTCATGACAAAATATGTTTTCATTTTGGGCGGTGTTGTTTCTTCATTAGGCAAGGGCATCGCATCGGCAGCCATTGGCTCACTGTTAAAATCCCGTGGATATTCCGTTCGCATGCGCAAAATGGACCCATATTTGAATGTTGATCCCGGCACGATGTCACCTTATCAACATGGTGAAGTCTTTGTCACAAATGACGGGGCCGAAACGGATTTGGATTTGGGGCACTATGAACGTTTTACGGATGTCGATTGCCGCAAAACGGACAGTATTTCCGGCGGACGCATTTATTTTAATGTTTTGCAGAAGGAACGCCACGGCGATTATTTGGGTGCAACGGTTCAAGCTATCCCGCATGTAACGAACGAAATCAAAGATTTTATCCGTTCGGATGTAACTGAAGATTTTGTTTTATATGAATTGGGCGGTACGGTCGGCGATATGGAAGGCGTTTTAATGTTGGAAGCGATTCGCCAGTTTGCCAATGATGTCGGCCGTGAAAATGTTTGTATTGTCTTTTTAACATTGTTGCCTTATATTGAAACGGCGGGAGAATTAAAGACAAAACCGACGCAACAGGCCGTTCGTACGTTGTTAGAAGCGGGTATTCAACCCGATATATTGTTGTGCCGCAGCAAAATGATGTTGGGTGCTGAAGAACGTCGAAAAATTGCCTTATTCTGTAACGTTGCGCCGGATGATGTTGTTATTGCGCTTGATGTTGATAATATTTACAAAATTCCGATGACATATCACGAACAAGGATTGGATACCCAAGTTTTAAAACATTTTGGTATGCTTGAAACATCCAATGAGCCAAACCTAAAAAAATGGAAAGACATCATTGATACGGTTTCGCATTTTGAACGGGAAGTTAAAATTGCCGTTGTCGGAAAATATTGCGGATTGCCCGATGCATATAAATCTTTGGGCGAAGCGCTTAATCATGCCGGCATCGAAAATAATGTCAAAGTCAAAATCAAATGGGTCGAATCGGAAAAGCTTGAAAACTTAAGCGATGAACAGTTGCATGACACCTTAAAACCCTATGATGGTATTTTAGTGCCGGGCGGTTTCGGAGCACGCGGGGTTGAGGGAAAAATCCGAGCTATTCAGTATGCGCGGGAAAATGATGTACCGTTTTTCGGCATTTGTTTGGGTATGCAAATGGCTGTTATCGAAGCATGTCGCCATTTAATTGGGATTGAAAACGCAACCTCTGCAGAATTTAGTGAAGAAGGAACACCCGTCATTTCCAAAATGACTATTTGGGAGCAAGATGGCGTTAAACATATTCGTACGGATAATACGGATTTGGGTGGGACAATGCGTTTAGGCGCATATCCGTGCGTTTTGAAAGACGGTTCTTTAGCACAAAAAGTTTATGGCGGACAAAAACAAATTTTTGAACGTCACAGGCACCGTTATGAAATGGATATTGCTTATGCTGAAAAATTGGCAGAAAAGGGCGTTATATTATCCGGTGTGTCTCCTGATGGTTTGTTGCCGGAAATTATTGAAATCCCGGCCAATAAATTCTTTATTGCCGGCCAATTCCATCCGGAATTTACGTCAAGACCAGGTAAAGCCAATCCGTTGTTCAGGGAATTTGTAAAAGCCGCTCTTGGATAATGGGGTTTATTTTAAGTTTTAAATTTTGAGCGCACCTTCATAAGTGCGCTTTTTTTATGTACGGAAATGGGCCTGCAATGTTATTAATTAAAAATAAAATCCCCTTTAATAACATTGGGGATTTTATTATGAATACAATTTGATTAAGCAAAAGTTTTTATTTAACCTGTGCAATATGAATGATATTCGTGTTTCCTTTTTGGGCAAATGGAATACCCGCCGTAATAATGACTTCGTCGCCGGGTTCGGCTAAGCCTAATTCTTTCGCATGTTCCAATGCTACCGGCGTTACTTCAGCCAAGTCTTTCAAACTATCGGTAACAATTGAATGAACACCCCATACGATAGCCAATTTGTTGGCAACGCGTTTATCTACGGTCATGCTGATAATCGGCAACATTGGGCGTTCTCTTGCCGTTCTGAGCGTTGTTTTGCCCGACACGGAGTAGCTGATGACACAAGAAGGTTTATCTAATACTTTAATCATTGGGCGAATTGCGGACGTAATTGCGCTGGCAATAGTATGGTCGGGAGGCATAGTGGAAGCTTCCATCAATTTTTTATAATAATCATCCTTTTGTGTTTTTTCTATGATACTTTTCATCATTGAAACCGCTTGAATCGGGAAATCACCCATTGCTGTTTCGGCTGACAACATGACAGCATCCGCACCGTCATAAACAGCCGTTGCAACATCCGATACTTCTGCCCGCGTCGGAACAGGTGCCAATATCATGCTTTCCAGCATTTGTGTGGCAACCACCACAGGTTTGCCCGCATGGCGACACGTTTCAATGATGCGTTTTTGAATGCCCGGTACTGTTTCAACAGGGCATTCGACGCCTAAATCGCCTCGCGCAACCATGACGCCGTCGGCTAAATCGACAATTTCTTCCAAATGTTTGAGGGCAGAGGGTTTTTCAATTTTAACCAAAATACCTGCCTTATCACCAATTAATTGACGTGCCATGAGAACGTCTTCGGGTTTTTGGACAAAGGATAAACAAATCCAATCCGCTCCCATTTTCAGCGAAAATTCCAAATCTTTTTTGTCTTTTTCAGTCAATGCGGAAATAGGCAAAACAACATCAGGGACATTTACGCCTTTATGATTTGATAAAATACCGCCCACAACGACCGTTGTATTAACGTAATCTTTGCCAAAGTCATCGACAACCAATTTAATTTGCCCATCATTAAGCAGCAACGACATACCTTTTTTCAGAACGGCAAAAATTTCGGGATGTTGTAAAGAAACACGCGTTTCATCACCTAATTTGTCATCCATATCTAAGCGAAAAGATTGTCCGACATTTAATTTGACTTTATCATTTTCAAAGTTTCCGACGCGCAATTTTGGCCCTTGCATATCACACATAATGCCGTAAGGTGTTTTTGTTTCTTCGGACATTTTTCGGATAGCTTTAAAATTTGCTTCGTGAAAATCATAATCGCCATGGCTGAAATTCAAACGGAAAACGTTTGCACCCGCCTTTGCCAAGGCTTTAATCATATTTTCCCCGGCAGTAGCGGGCCCTACGGTTGTAACAATTTTGGTAAACGTGTTGTTCATTCCTATCTTTCCTTTATTAAATTATCTTTTTTTACAAAATGTATTTTAACCACTTAAGCTAACCTCTTAGCTAACAACGCTCATTTCTATGCTTTTGTATGGTTAAATTCCATTTTTATCCTTTTATGTATAAAAATATCCCCCCTTTAACAGAGGTAAAATATAAGGGGGATATTATTTTATTCATCTTCTATTTTAATGCTTACTCTGCCGGTAATAGACTGATTCTTATCAATACTTTTAATGCCGGTACCAATGACACCGTTAGAAGCCAAATTAAAAGCGTTGCTGGCATTCGTACACGGTTCAAGACATACAAACCCTTTTCCTTTTGGAGAATATAAAACGACGTGACCGTATTGTTCATCGGCTTGCAATTTGATTTGATACCCAAGAGATGGATATTTGATTTCAGCTTGGCCGTTAAATCCGCCGAAACATGTATCAAAGATAGTCGACTTTATAGGTTTTCCATCTTTAAATTGCCAATCTTCAGGAGTAGGGTAAGGGCGGTCAAAAATGGGGTCGGACTCATTCGCCCAAACCATTTTCGAAGTAAACTTTAATTCCATATCCTTTGTTTTTGTGAAAAACGGATGTATCCCCATACCGCAAGGCATCGGCAAAATCGCGTTGTTTGTCAGGGTTGTTTCAATATTGAGTTCGGCATCTTTTAGGGTGTAAATTACCTGAGCTTCATATGAGAATGGAAAGCCTTCCTCTTTGTCATGTGACATCTTAAGCGTAACGCTGGTATCAGATTTATTGACGACATTCCATTTGCTTTTCCAACCGTCCCCGTGAATAGGATCTTGAATGCCTGCCTGATTTTTTTTCATTTTTCGGGTAATGCCCCAATAAACAAATTTGCCGCCTCGAATGCGCCCGCAAAACGGCAACATTAAAAACATGGACGCACTGTTGGAATCAAGGGTTGTATTTTTCGTGTCCATCGGACGCAAAATATCCATATCTTTATATTTCATAAAGGATAAAGATGCTCCAAGTTCTGGTAAAATTCCAACTTGCAGAAGATTGTTAGATAAAATAATTTCCTGCATATATTAACCTTTCTTTTTCGGGGTTTTTGTTAAATCATTTTTTTTGGAAGTTTTTTCGGCTTGCTGCAATGCCTGCAAAGCGCGTAATAAAAGAGTGTCAATCGAATCGTCTTTTGACGTTCTGCCCGTCACGCCGAAAGTGGCCGTTACAAATGAACCCGAAGCGGATTGCAGATTTTTTTCTTGAATCCGTTGTTTTAACCTTTCAGCTAAAAATACGGCATTTTCTGCAGGCGTTTCGGGTAAAATTAATGCGAATTCAACATCACTGATACGGCCGAGGTAATCGGAATCGCGCATCGCTTTACGGCATACTGCCACCATTTCTTGCAATGCTTCATCACTGAAACTGTCCGAATCGGAAGTACCGATGCCGTGATAATAATTTAATTTCATAATGACAACGGCCAGTTGACGATTATAACGGTTCGCACGGCTGAGTTCCGTTGCGCCTACTTCTAACAAGGCTTGACGGTTTAAAACCCCTGTGAGTGGGTCAACAGAGGCTAAAAAACGTAATTCTTCTTCCAATTTTTTCCGTTTGGTAATATCAAAACCGACCGAACGAATTTCCATTGGCATACCCTTATCATCATAAATAACGCGATTCGTCCATGATACCCAAAATTTTTCGCCGGATTTTTTAATATTTTGCGTTTCGCTTTCAACGTACATTTTCGGATTAGCAAAAATGCGCGATACAATGTTAGCTTGAAGCGAATCTTTTTTATCCGGTTTGGGAAAAATCGTATCGAAAATATTTTTGCCGACAAGCTCTTCTTTTGAATAACCGTAAATTTCTTCGGCGTAATCGTTTACGTCAATGATACGTTCGTTCGGATCAATGGACAAAATAATACTTTTGGAAGTTTCCGGAATAAAAGGATCCAACACACCCGCCGAAGATTTTTTGATATCTTCGAGTTCTTTATTTTTTAAAGCAACCGTTTCAATCATGTTTGAAAGCTTCCGCCGCAAATGTTTTACGCGGTTCATAAGGACTAAAGACAACAAAATAAACAGTAAGGTTGTTGTAAAGAAGAAACCTTGTACAACCGGGAAAAAATTTCCGCCTTCAACCATTTTAAAAATCTCCTATTTTCCTATATGTACCTAGATTAGCGATATTTTGCCCCGAATACAAGCAAAAAAATGCTTTTTCTTGACTTTTTTTGAAAAATTTGCCATTTTAATAAAAAATGAAGGCATAAAATGAAAAGTCCACAAAATGATATAGAAAGCTTGGCTTCGCAAAGTTATAAGTACGGTTTTGAAACGATGGTTTCATCAGAAACGGCGCCAAAAGGGTTAAGTGAAGATGTGATTCGTTTTATCTCGGCCAAAAAGAGCGAACCGGAGTGGTTGCTTGAGTGGCGTTTAAAGGCCTATCGGCATTGGCTTACGATGAAAGAGCCGCATTGGGGCAAGTTCGAATATGCGCCGATTGATTATCAAAACATATATTATTATGCGGCACCATCTCAAAAAAATACGCCCACAAGTTTGGACGAAGTTGACCCGGAAATTTTAAAAACTTATGAAAAATTGGGTATTCCGCTAAGTGAACAAAAGGCTTTGGAAGGTATTGTGGCTGTTGATGCCATATTTGACAGCGTGTCGGTGGCAACGACGTATAAAGCCAAGCTGAAAGAGCAGGGTATTTTATTTTGTTCAATTTCCGAGGCCGTACGCGATTATCCTGAGTTGGTAAAAAAATATTTGGGGTCGGTTGTGCCATATACGGATAATTTTTTTGCCGCTCTTAACAGTGCGGTATTTTCGGACGGTTCTTTTGTTTATATACCGAAAGGTGTGAAATCGCCGATGGAATTATCCAGTTATTTCCGAATCAATGCTAAAAATTCGGGACAATTTGAACGGACGTTAATTGTCGCCGAAGAGGGGAGTTATGTCAGTTATTTGGAAGGGTGCACGGCACCACAGCGCGATGAAAATCAATTACATGCCGCCGTGGTGGAAATTGTTGTGCTTGATAATGCCGAAGTTAAATATTCCACCGTTCAAAATTGGTACCCGGGCGATAAAGACGGAAAGGGTGGTATTTATAATTTCGTAACTAAGCGCGGGCTTTGCCATAATAACGCAAAACTGTCTTGGACTCAGGTTGAAACAGGGTCGGCTATTACTTGGAAATACCCCAGTTGTGTCTTAAAGGGCGAAAACTCTGTGGGCGAATTTTATTCGGTGGCGTTGACGAATCATCGCCAGCAGGCTGATACCGGCACAAAAATGATTCATATTGGGAAAAATTCCAGCTCAACCATTATTTCTAAAGGTATATCCGCAGGCTTATCCAATCAGACTTATCGCGGATTGGTCGATATCAAAAAGGGGGCTAGTGGAGCACGTAATGTATCCAGATGCGACAGCATGTTGATTGGTGATAAATGTGGGGCTCATACAATTCCTGTTATGCAGTGTGCCAATAAGTCTGGAATTATTGAACATGAGGCGACCACCAGCAAAATATCGGAAGAACAATTATTTTACACACAAGCGCGCGGTTTAAGTGCCGAACAAGCCGTTGGGTTGATAGTAAATGGTTTTTGCCGCGAAGTCATGCAAAAGTTGCCGATGGAATTTGCCGTTGAGGCACAAAAATTAATTGGCATAAATTTGGAAGGAAGCATTGGGTGAATATAGAAAAATTGCATCAGTTGTGTGGCGAAACCTTAAAATTTTTAGGAAGGAATTACCAAATATATTTGGCGGTCGAAGAAATGGCTGAGCTTCAAAAGGAATTATTAAAGGATGCTAACCGCGGCAGAAGCGTACGTGATGAAATTATTGAAGAAACAGCCGATGTCATGATTATGTTAGAACAACTGATGAATATTTATCAAATGCGCGATGAGGTTAATGCAAGGATTGATGAAAAGTTAGCCCGATTAGATGAAAGATTGGAATATTACAGGAAAAAAGAGGTAGAAGATGGCGTTGTTGGAAATTAAAAATTTATGTGCGCGGGTCGAGGAAAAGGAAATATTGAAAAATTTTTCTCTGACAATTAATGAAGGCGAAATTCATGCCATTATGGGGCCGAACGGTTCAGGCAAAAGCACATTATCCAATATTATTGCCGGACATCCGGCCTATGAAGTGACAAGCGGCGAAATTTATTTTAAAGGGCTGAATGTCCTTGAAATGACGCCCGATGAACGTGCTAACAGCGGCATATTTTTGGCTTTTCAATATCCGACCGAATTGCCAGGTGTCGGAACTGCATTGTTTTTAAAAACAGCAATGAATGCGAAATTAAAATTTTTGGGCAAACCTCAATTGGATGCTGTGACTTTTATGAAAAAATTAAAAGTGCGTGCTAATGCGCTCGGTATTACGGATGAAATGCTTAAACGTCCCGTCAATGTTGGGTTTTCGGGCGGTGAAAAAAAGAAAATGGAAACATTCCAAATGGCATTTTTGGAGCCCGATTTTTGTATTTTGGATGAAATGGATTCGGGACTGGATATTGACGCACTGCGCGTAGTTTCGACGGGGGTTAATGTAATGCGTGAACCCAAACGGTCTTTTTTAATTATCACACATTATCAACGATTGCTTGATTATATCGAACCCGATTATGTTCATATTATGGTCGATGGGCGAATTGTTGAATCGGGCGATAAAAATTTGGCTTTAAAATTGGAAGAAAAAGGGTATGAAAGCTATAAATAATTTATCCTTAATGGGTATGAATGGCGTGCTTGCTGATACACCGTTAAAGGAAGGTGTAAATGAAATTATTGTGCCCGAAAATACCGTTTTTGAAGCCAAAGTTTTACATATTTTTTCCGATATATCATTGAAAATTTTGTTGGTGGGCGACAGGTCAAAATGTGATGTTAAAATTGTATATTTATGTAATAAAAACAATAATTATAATATAAATATTGAAGTAATACATGAACATAAAAATACACTTTCGAATCATCAAATTAAAGGCGTTTTAACAGACAATGCCAAAATGGTTTTAAATGGTGTTATCCGTATGCCAAAAGACAGTCAAAAATGTGAAGGTTTTTTAAATCATCGTGGTGTTTTATTATCCGAAAATGCATCCGTTAAAGTAACGCCCGAATTGGAAATATTTGCTGATGATGTAAAATGTTCGCATGGTTCGGCTATTGGTGCTTTGGATGAAAATCAATTGTTTTATTTGTTGGCGCGCGGGATTGATAAAATAACGGCACAAAAAATTTTATTGAAAGCCTATCTATCCGATTTATTGCCCGATATTTGGGATGAATATATTGACGATTGGATGGCAAAAAATGTGTCAACTCATGTTTAAAAACAATTAACCGCCTTTTGGGAAAAAATCGGCAAATTGTTTTCAAAAAAGTGGAGCATAGAACCGGAAAATGATGCGAAAAGAAAAAGAAATGGCTTGGCTGTATAAAAAAGATTTTCCAATATTTGATAATTCGGATCTGGTGTATCTTGATTCGGCAGCATCTGCACAAAAACCGCGGGTTGTTTTGCGTGCTATGAATGATTTCTATGAAAGCAGCTATTCCAATATTCATCGTGGGACTTGCTCGCTGGCTGTTCATGCGACTGAATTGTATGAAAATGCTCGTCAAAAAGTTGCCGACTTTATTCATACGCGTTCGAAAAATATCATTTTTACGAAAGGGGCAACCGACGCCATTAATATGGTTGCCGCTGGGATAGGCCAATCCTTAAAGCCCGGCGATGAAATATTGGTTTCGATTGCCGAACATCACGCTAATTTCGTGCCTTGGCAACAAATATGCCTAAAAACCGGTGCAACATTTAAAGTATTTAACGTTTTGCAAGACGGACAAATTGATTTGCAAGATTTCAAATCGAAATTATCATTAAACACCAAAATGGTAGCCGTGGCGCAGTTATCAAATGTTTTGGGCGTTGTAAATCCAGTTCATGAAATGGCGCAAATGGCACACAATGCCGGTGCCCAAATTTTGGTTGACGGCGCCCAAAGTATTGCACATATGCCGGTGAATGTTGAAGAGTTGGGGGTGGATTTTTTTGTTTTTTCATCACATAAACTTTATGGCCCGACGGGGATAGGCGTTTTATATGGGAAACGCCCGGCTTTGGAAAACCTGCCTCCTTATCAATTCGGTGGAGATATGGTTAAAGAAGTTACCGTTCAAAAAACAACGTTTGCCGAATTGCCTGCACGGTTAGAAGCGGGAACGACGCCATTTGTCGAAGCTGCCGGTATGGGTGTTGCCATTGATTATATTCTTTCAATCGGTATTGATAAAATTGCCGCATATGAACAAATGTTAACGGATGCGTTGATGAGTGAATTAAAAAATATATCAACGGTGGAACTTTTGGGGACTGCTAAAAAATCGGGAATTATTTCCTTTAATATTAAAGGAATACATCCGAATGATTTGGCTTTCGTTTTGGCTAAACAAAACATTTGCGTACGTGTCGGGCATCATTGCGCGATGCCAATACATGAATGTTTCGGCAAAACCGCTTCCGTGCGTGTTTCTTTCGGCATCTATAACACGTTGAAAGATGTTGAATTATTTTTATCGGCTTTAAAAAAAGCCCTCTCATTTTTTCAATAAAAGGGTCGAAAATGACATTAGAACCTCAGGATTTAGAAAAAGTAACATTGCCGGATGTTGAATTGCCCATAAATGAGCACCAGCAAACGCCGGATTTGACCTATCAAGCGACGGTTGGAACTCCATTGGAAGAAGGAAAGACAAAGGCATCAAAAGAAGATATTATATCGGCTTTACGCGCGGTTCAAGACCCGGAATTATTCTTAAGTGTTTATGATTTAGGTTTAATATATGAACTTAACCAATTGGATAATGGCGATGTTAAAATTGTGATGAGTCTGACATCTCCGACGTGTCCGATTGCGGGCGAAATGCCGGCTATGGTGGCAAATGCCGTTGCATCCGTTCCGGGAACTGGATTGGTTACGGTCGAATTAACTTTTGATCCGCCTTGGACAGTTGACAGACTGTCAGACGAAATAAAAATTCTGATGGGAATTGATTAATCTTCTTTATCGGAGTGTTCGGCCGAAATGGATTTAACTAAATCCAAAACGTTTTTGGCAATTTTCGGGTCATTGATTCGAATATAATGGCGAACCAATTCCAACACGTCCTTCCGCCCCAATATATCGTGATCATATGCCGGTGCGGGATCTTCTGCAAAAGAAAGCATTGTCGGGGTTGTGAATATAGACATTTTTTCTTGCGTTTCTTCATCAAAGTTATCGTAGAAAAAATTGACGTTAACGCCCAAAACGCGTGCCAAATGCCACAGGCGGCTTGCCCCGACACGGTTTAAGCCCCGTTCATATTTTTGAACTTGTTGAAAAGTAATACCCAATTCTTCAGCCAATTTTTCTTGGCTGAGCCCCAAAATTGCACGGCGCAAGCGAATGCGGGAACCCACATGAGCATCAATCGGATTGGGGGATCCGTCTAATGATTTACCTTGAGCAGCGATTTTGCTTTTATTGCTGGACATTTATACCTCCGAAAAAACATATGTATATGTATTTTACATATTTAAATATGTTTTGTCAATTAAAAAACATACACATGTACGTAAGTTTACATACAGTTTTATATTTCGGGCAGTTTAATCACACTAAAAAAATGTTGTGAAAAAGTGAAAAAATGCTGTATTATAATTACTATTCGAAGGAAAAAAATATGAAAAAATATTTACATTTTAATCAAGACGGCCTTAAAATAATCGCCTTGATAACCATGACATTGGATCACATGGGCAAAATCATATTTTTGCCGACGTGTGAGCCGATGACATTAATTGGACGTACGGCTTTTCCTATCTTTTCTTATTTGATTATGCTGCATTTATATGAAAAGAAATGCTTTCAAAAGTATTTTGTGCGATTATTTTTATTCGGAACGCTAACTAGTGTGGTTCTCGTTTTGCAAAACGAATCTCCCAATAATATTTTATGGACTTTTTTTGTGGCAATCGCTTGTATTTGGTTGTTGGGCAAAGCGTTTTTAGTATTTGAAAAAACTGCAATACGAAATTTTTTAAACATTTTGATTTTTACATTTTGTTTTTTTGTTTCGTTCGGAACAGATTATAGTATTTTTGGGTTTTGTTATTTGTTGTCTTTGTATGGTTTTTTTAAGTATAAATCGCCGCTGTTTGTTATGTTCGCCCTAGTGTTCGGTGGATTGATTAATCCGACAGCGCTGTCCGCTGCTGCCATCTCAATCATAACGACCGGAATTTTGTTGATGAATAATCCGATGGGCCGCAATAAAAGG